>Ga0181568_10002886_pt1 | contig 15627 bp, 12 predicted proteins | sample 101ome_20_FD_133758 | JGI IMG/M metagenome (GOLD analysis project Ga0181568, IMG submission 133758) | Coastal salt marsh microbial communities from the Groves Creek Marsh, Skidaway Island, Georgia - 101404AT metaG (megahit assembly) | ecosystem: Environmental > Aquatic > Marine > Intertidal... | reverse complement strand
CTCGACTCCTTTGATAGGGCGGGCCTCCCCCACCCCACTGTGAGTGGGGGCAGCACACCCAGCGCATTTACCGCACACGAGATCCCCGAACTGACGGAGTTCCGCGCCGGCGAATATCCCGTCGGCGGCGTCAAACACTTAGACATCGGCACGCACACGGTTGCCCAATGTGCGGGTCGCGTGCTAGCCACAGTCGTCAGTCGTCCAAGCAGTGATCGCGCCGTTGTAGATGCAGGCAGTAAGTCGCTGAGCGCCGCCACGGCTAGCCTAAACGGGCAGACCGTCATGGGATACGTGGTCGAATACCCGCAGGCCATTCTGGGTGGCGCCTCGGAAGAGCACGGGCAGATTGATCTGAGCAACTGTGATCGCAAACCCGAAATCGGCGAGCGCGTCCAGATCATCCTGGCCCATCCGTGTCCCTGCTTTAACGAACACGACGAGATCTATGCACTGCGCAATGGTCAAGTAGAAGCCATTTGGTCCGTCGATGCGCGCGGTGCGATCCGATAAACTTAGCCGGGAGAAATTCACATGGCCGTAGACGTTTCAAAAGCCGTTTGCCAGCAGCTCATGGAATCGAGCACCGCAACGCTCACCTCAGTCCTGCGTTTACACGGACTCAAAAATACGTTTATGCACGGCGTCGCTCCCCTAGGCGCGGGCATGAAAATGGCGGGACCCGCCTTTACACTCCGCTATATCCCCGCGCGTGAAGACCTCGATGAAATTCCGATGGACAATTTAAAAGACGTGCAGCGCGTGGGCATCGAGCAGGTGCCAGACGGAGCGGTATTTGTCATCGACGCGCGCGGCCAGACCAGTGCCGGCACGATGGGATCTATCCTCGCCAAACGACTCCAGGTGCGAGGCGCGGTCGGCATCGTCACCGACGGATCCTATCGCGATACGCCGACTATTGTTGCCAGTGGGCTGCCTGCCTACGCGGCGGCCATGAATGCCCATACCAACAAGACCATCCATCATCCCAGCGAGATTCAGGTCGCTGTTTCCTGCGGTGAAGTGGCCGTTTTCCCGGGTGATATTATCGTTGGAGACGAGGAGGGCGTAGTCGTCGTCCCTGCACATCTAGCCGCTGAGGTCGCCGAAGCGGCAGCTGAGATGGAACTCAAGGAGGCTTTCCTGCTCGAAAAGATCAGTGCCGGCGCGAGCATCGTGGGAACGTACCCGCCAGACGAGGCCACCTTGGCCGAGTATGAAGCTTGGAAAAGCCATCGCTAAGCCACGAGCATCGCCGCGCCAAAGACGCCCGCACTATCGCCCAACTCATGGCGCACGATGCGCGTATCTAAGCGATGGTTAAAAACAAACTGCTCAACCTCTTCAACGCCGCGCGTGTATAGCGCATCGACGTTACTCACACCTCCGCCCAAAACGACGACGTGAGGATCCACGATATTGATGACGGCGGCAATGGCCATGCCAAAGTATGTAACGAGGCGGTCAATGGTCGCTGTAGCATGGGGATCTTGGCCACCCTCAGCCCGCTCCGCTACTTCTGCCAGCGACCGCTGCTGGCCTGAGAGCGCGGCATAATGCCGTTCCAAAAAAGGACCAGCCAGGATCGTTTCGACGCATCCCGTCCGACCGCAATAGCAGTCTGGCCCGTCCGCAGCGAGTAGATTATGGCCCCATTCGCCGGCAATGCCCTGTCCTCCATAGAGAGCTTGGTTCCCTACGACAATCCCACCGCCTACGCCCGATCCAAGAATGACGCCAAATACGGACTCGGCGCCGCGTGCTGCGCCCAGCCGCGCTTCGGCCAGTGCAAAGCAGTTGGCATCGTTTGAAGTGACGACCTGCATCTGCAAGGCGCTCTGCAAGTCGCTGGCTAAGGGCTGACCGTTTAGGCTAGTCGCATTGCAGTTTTTCAATCTCTGCGTGTGCGGATCGATCACTCCAGGCGTGCATATTCCGACCCGATCAGGCCGTGCCCCCACTTCACTTTCCATTCTATCAATCAGCGTGCGAAACTGACCGATCACATGCTCGTATCCCCGATCTGCTTCCGTAGGTACGCGCAGGCGCAGCAGCGGCGTCGGCTCTTCCGTAGAAGAGAGAACAACGCCTTCAATTTTAGTGCCCCCCAAATCGATACCCCAGTAATGCTGACTCATCGTATACTCTGCTCCGTTTCGATCTAAACCCGCTTTTGCAGGCGGGTCACGCTCGCTTTATTCGTGCTGCAGATTCGCAATTAACCGCCCTCTTGTCAAGACAAAGAGGAAGCACGAACTACAGCGCCTCCAGCTTCTCCTCAATAACCCGCATATGCTTCCACCGCCCCCCGCGAAAGCGGAGATAAAATAGGATTCCCATAAGCATTATGTAGATGCAAATAAAGCTCCACAGCACAAATATATTCGCATCAAAGTAGGTCAGCGAGACAAACGCAGGCACGACCATAATCGCCCAGCCCATAGCGACGGATAGCCACATGACAAACCGCGTGTCTCCCGCACCCTTGAGCGCAGCTGTAAAAATCATGTAAAACGCATCGAATACGCAGTAGATCGCAACAACCCGCAGCAGATCACGCGCCAGATCGCGCGCGGCGAGAAAGTCCTCTCCTTCGGCTCGCATACCGAAAGGAGATAAAAATACGTCGGGAATGAGCAGATAGCCAAGCGACATACATCCCATATATAGGAGGGCAAAGTGCACTCCTGTCCACGTGCAGTATTCGGCCTCTTCTGGCGCATCGCGCCCCAAGCGCTGACCGACCATAGTCGATACGGCAATGCCGCAGCCAATCAGCGGCATAAAGGCCAAACTGTTGATATTGAAAGCCAAGTTGGTCGCCGCAAGTTCGTGAGCGCCGAGCCGTCCAACGATGAGCAGAAAAAGCGTAAAGGCCATGATATCGAGCATAAAGTTGACGCCGTTGGGCACGCCGTAGCGCAGCAAACGGCGCAGGAGCGCAGCGTCGGGGCGCCATCCCCGCAGCGTGGCAAATTCGCTCCGATAGCGCTTGCGCAAAAAGAGCACCGTAAAGGCTAGGGCCGATATGAGAAGACCGATATTAGTTGCCCAAGCCGCTCCGGCAATGCCGAGCGCGGGAAACCCCCAATGGCCAAAGATCAGCGCATAATCCAGAGCGATATTGACGGCAATTGCGACGACGTTGACTGCCAGTACGATCCACGTTTCTCCGCGCCCGCTAAAAAAGCACGACGTAGCGGTAGCGAGCACCTGTGGCCCGGTTCCGTAGCAGAGAATGCGGAAGTAGGTAGCCTCTTGGGCACGAATACTTGAGTCGTGACCGATTAGATCAAATAGCCCCGTGGAAAAATAGGCGGGAATGAGCGCCAGCACGCCGCTTAGCAATGCCAAATACGTGCCCTGCCAAACGGCCGGCCCGACCCGCTCCGGCCGGTGGGCACCCGTATACTGGGCGACAAATGTATTGGCATACTGCGCGGTGCCCATAAAGAGACTTATAAACGTGAAGTTCGCGATCCCAGCCGGCAGCGCTGCGGCCAGCGCCTCGGTAGAATGCCAAGTAAGAAATACGCGATCGACAAAGTGCTGTATGCTCCAGCTGGCAGTGCTAAGAATAAGCGGCATCGCAATTGAGAGAAATTCGCGATAACCGCCGGGCGCGCGCCAGCGGTGAAGCACAGAAGTAAAAAGCCCCACGGACATCCTTTACGTGAATTGAAGCATTGGCGCAATTCTCTTACATTGTTGCAGTCCACAAACCACGATGACTAAACGCCACGCAGTCCGGTGGATGCTCGGCACAACAGAAAAAATCACGCGAGAAGCATGGGAAAAAAGAAAAAGCAAAAGAGCACGGAACGCCATGCCTACGGCATCACAGTACTCAAATCTGCCGACGCGCGCGTCCGGAAGTTAAAGAGCCAGTACGAGCCCAATATTCACGGCAACAAAGTGTGGAATTCCAGCTGGTGCATCATGGATTTTATTCAACAACAGGGCTTGCCCAAGGGCACGCGCGTGCTGGAGGCGGGATGCGGCTGGGGCCCGACGGGTATCTTCTGCGCCAAAAACTACGGAGCAAAGGTCTTGGGACTCGATGCAGATCCGGCGGTCTTCCCCTACTTGGATCTGCACGCCAAAATCAATGGAGTAAAGATAAAGACGCGAGAAGCGACGTTTGAGCAGCTCAAGAAAAAAGACTTGAAAGAAACACAACTACTGCTGGGAGCCGACATTTGCTTCTGGGACGAGATGGTCGACCCCATTTATAAACTCGTTAAAAAATCGATCTCCGCGGGCGTGCAACAGGTTGTAATCGCCGATCCCGGCCGCCCTCCGTTTCACGAGATGGCCGACAAAGTTATCGATAAGGTTGGCGGAGAAGTGAAAGAATGGAGCGTGAGCGAAGAGGTCAAAGCGAGCGCATATCTCTTAGTCGTAGGATCGCTGCTATGAACCCCCTACCCGAACATATCCGCCGTGCCCTAGGCGATGGTCGAGTCATACCTGCCCACCCTCTCGCCCTAACGGCAAACCGCAAGCTCGACGAGCGAAGGCAGCGCGCCTTGACTCGCTACTACCTGGCATCGGGCGCAGGCGGCTTGGCCGTCGGCGTGCACACCACGCAATTTGCCATACGCGATCCGGCCGTAGGACTCTTCCGCCCCGTTCTGGAGCTAGCCGCAGAAGTCATGGACGAACGGGGAGGTCCCGACTGCGTTCGCATCGCAGGCGCCATTGGCCCAACCGCCCAAGCAGTTGCGGAGGCAGAGTTGGCCATGGACCTCGGTTATCACGCCGTCCTGCTCAGCCTAGCCGCCCTGCACGACGCCGATGACGACGCGCTCATCGCCCATTGCAAAGCGGTGGCAGACGCGGCTCCGGTCGTAGGCTTTTATTTACAGCCCTCCGTTGGAGGCCGACTCCTCGGCTACGAATTCTGGCGGCGCTTCTGCGAAATTGAACAGGTCATAGCCATAAAGATAGCCCCGTTTAACCGCTACCAGACCATTGACGTGCTCCGTGCGTTAGCCGCTTCAGGACGGGCCCAAGAGATCGCGCTCTACACGGGCAACGATGACAATATCGTGCTGGATTTGCTGACGCGGCACGTATTCGAAGGCGTGGAACTGCACTTTGCCGGCGGCCTACTAGGCCATTGGGCCGTCTGGACTCAAAAGGCCGTCCAGCTGCTCCAACAGTGTCAGTCCATCCGCACACATGACACACCGCTAACGCAGGACGTGTTAACGCGCGCAGTCGAAGTAACCGATAGCAATGCTGCCTTTTTCGACGCGGCCAACGGCTTCGCTGGATGCATTGCCGGCATCCATGAAGTCCTGCGTCGGCAGGGACTACTAGAGGGTATTTGGTGCTTGGAAAAGGAAGAAGTTCTATCGCCGGGTCAGTCCACTGAGATCGATCGCGTATATGCGGCCTATCCGCATCTCAACGACGACGCATTTGTAGAAGCACATCGCGACGAATGGCTGAGCTGAGAATTTCATCGCCTCTGTAGGCGCTCTCAAAACCAGTTTTCTTTATCCACCACGTTGACCAGCGGTTCGCCCTGTGCAAATCGTCGACTATTATCCACCATTAAATCAAAACGGCGCTGGTTCAAATAGGGGCCCGCTGCCGCCGTGTGTGGCGTCATGAGAAAGTTGGGCGCCGTCCACAGCGGATGCGCAGCTGGCAGAGGTTCCGTCTCAAACACGTCGAGCGCGGCCCCTGCAATCGTCCCCTCGCGCAAGGCGGCGTCGAGATCGGACAAGGCGACGTTAGAACCCCGCCCGATATTGATAAAGAAAGCAGACGGCTTCATCAGACCAAACAGACTGGAGGTGAACATTCCTTCGGTCGAAGGCGTCTGCGGCGCGGTCAGAATGACAAAGTCGGCCTGAGGCAGCAAGCCACTTAGCGCATCGGGACGATGCAATACGTCCACGCCCTCCGGCGCCTCATCCACGCGCGGATCAACTCCGATCACGCGCATCCCGAAGTGATGACAGTGCACAGCCGTTGCGCCGCCGATTCCTCCCACGCCAATAATCAGCGCCGTCGACTCGGCTAAGTGCGTAGCCGGACGCATTTCACCGCCCTTGCGCCACTGGCCGTCATACTGGTCGCGGAAATAGGCGTGCATGCCGCGCGCAAAGCACAGGACAAATGCCATCACGTGGGCCGATATATGATCGTTGAAGATGCCGCGAAAATTGGTCACCTCGACGTCGCTGGCAATCAACTCGTCAAAGTAATAGCCCTTGGGCGGTCCGGCCGCGGGCGCGGCCAGCCAACCGAGTTCATCAGCGGCCGCTAAGAGCTCGGAATCCAGCGTTCCGAAGCACGCCTGTGCTCCGGGCAGAGCAGCTAGCTGCGCGCTTCGCTCAGCGGCAAACACAATCTCTAAACCAGGCACGACGCCGCACATGCCTTCGGCATAGGCCCGCGTCTGTTCGTTTTCTGCGCAGAGAAATACAAATTTAAACGACATGTAGATGACTATCCTTTGTTGAGTTTGCCAAACTGAGAGAACAATATACTGGACGATATGCAGCGCGCCAATGCGGGCCTCGTGCCAGCGACAACCGCCCAATTAAAGCGAGGCCCTGTCTCTATTCAGTCGCGCCAGTAGGCTGCATTCCACAGGACGAAAACAGCGTCTGCCAAGCGCGCGTATGGTCGTCTATAGCACTGGACAAACGCTGCCAGGGCCCGTTGGGATCGTCCGGAGAGAGCACGCGGTCTCGATAGGGAAGAAACGCAGCGGGCACGGTATCCTGCTTGGCTATCAACTCATCCATTGCCCCTATCCAAGCATTGCCTTCTTGATGCACGCGCGCCATATAGGGCTGCACGGTCCCCAGATAAAACTTCAGAAAAATGGTGTTCAAGACCTCGGCTCGCGGCGTCGGAAGCCCCTGTGGACAGGGCGGTCGCGCAAGCTGACGCTCGTCCAGCGCATCGGCTACGCGCTGCAGGTGATGGGCAAGCTCGTCCATCGACAGCAGCAGTCGACCGCCGTAGTGGCCATTGTTGAGCGTGAAAAAGTGATCTTCTAGGATTTCCGAAGTAAACACGGTGCTCGAATGCCCCAACCCCGCGCGCACATCTCTCAGATAGTACAGCGCCTCGAGTTGATCGTGCGCGCTGATTGTAGCCTCCACGGGAAGCAGGGATACAGCTAGAGACAGGTGGTCTGCCATTTCGGGACTGGCAAAGATCGCATTCCAATAAAAATGCGGCAGATCCCCCTCCTTAGTCGCTACGACTTCGTCTAAGGTCTTCAGTAAATCGACGTCTGGATCTGCGCGAGCGCGCAGCGTGTCCGCACAGTCGCGGGCCAGACTGAGCAAGCGATGTTCGTAAAGGAGCTGCTGGCTGGCGGGCATCACCTTGCCAAGTGCGCTGTTGCGCTCGGCAACCAGCTTTTCTAAGCCACAGCGATCCAGCGACACGAAGTCGAGCAGCCCAATGCGCAGATCGCTCTGCTCAAGGCGCAGATCGCGACGACGCGGGTAGGTCGGAAGGCTGTGTTGATAGCCAGAAGGAGCATCCAACTCCAACGCATTGTGCACGCGCTCGCTGTAGTCCAACAGCACATCTTCCGCCTGGGGCGGACCGCAGCCACATAGCAAAGTAACAGTCGCAACAATACACCCCGCTATCCGCATTCGCAGCCCTCCTGAATTAGACGCCAATATCGTTTGCAGCTCCCTCTGATTTTCCAGGCAATAGTACGTCGACTCGTCTCGTTCGCTAGGACCAGGCAGAATCTAGTTCGTGCACGCGCAGGTTATTCAGCCGTGCGCTACCGCCGTGGGCGTGGAACGAGAGCACGTGCTCTGCTGCTTCAGGCAGGAAGCAGCACGACATGGAGATCTGCCCGTCGTGGGCAAAGAGCTCAAGAGACGTGCGATCAATTAGAATGTGTAGCGGAATACGCCCCTCGCAAATATCTATTTCTGCGCTGGCATCGAGGAACGAAAGGCGGCGTTTCACCGCTTCATAGCGCAGGTCTATACCGCGGATACGCACCGTAACGACCTCAGCGTCCTCGGGCAGCAGGTCGAAGCGCAGGTCTAATAATTCTCCCACGTCGGGCGCGAAAGGCGCATCCGGCGTCAACGCAACCTCTGCCTCATGGTGCGCCTTACCGTGCAACAATTCGATTTCGCGTACGGGTGTGCGACAGAGGCGAACACCCTTAGGCGTGCTGCGCAGCGTTAGCTCTACGGGAAAGCTCATCTGCTGATTAAAAGGCATAGCGGGATATTTGCCTCCGCGCATCCACGAAATTTGCAGGCGACGTCCGTCGTCGGCAGGCACATCACTCCAAGTCTGCGCGGCGTAGCCATTGTGCCCCTGTTCAGCGTGTAGAACTTCTGTTTCGGGCACGTATACGGCTTCTTCGAAATGACCGAGCAAATAGCCCCCACTGGCGCCCCAATACACCCAGCGCGTGTCGTCCGGATTCCCGTCTACCGGCAGTTCAAAAAGATCGGGGCATTCGCTGACGCCGGGCAAATCCAGATCGCACAGATGATTCCACTGGAGCAGGTTGGGCGAACCGTACAGCACGTAGCGCGAACCGTCCAGATAGAGCGCCATCAGCCACTGGTCGGTGGCGTCGTGCCAGACTATTTTGGGATCGCGGTTGGCTCCTTCAATATGTCCGAGCACAGGATTGTCAGCGTATTTGGTCCACGTGCGGCCGCGATCGTTGCTGTAGGCCAAACTTTGCGTAAAGGGCACCGGATCGGGAGCGTGTGCACCGGCCGACGTATAGAGGGCGACCAGCGGCGGCTCGTCCCCCTCCTGTAAGCCAGATGTGTTGTGCCAATCCACAACGGCCGATCCGGAAAAAATGGTGCCCAACTCGTCCGGCAAGAGCGCATGTTCCAGCTGCTTCCAGTGAACCAAGTCCGTGCTCACGGCGTGCCCCCACGTCATATTGTCCCAAACCACGCTCTCTGGATTATGCTGAAAAAAGAGGTGGTACTCGCCCTCGTAGTAAACCAGCCCATTCGGATCGTTAATCCAGTTCTTCTGTGCAGAGAAATGGAACTGTGGACGATGGGTCTCTCGGTATAGCACCTGGTCGCTCATTGGCTTTGCTCTGCCGTATCTGGCGCAGCAAAGCGCAGGGCAAATACGTCGGCATCGCGCAGTTCGAAGCGCAGGCGCACGGACGTACCTATGAGCGCGCTCAGATCACCGCCGCCCTTCCAAGAGATTGGTGCATCAAGCTGATCACCGTAGAGCGGGTCCATATCATCCAACGCAAAACCCGGCAGAGCGCGCCCCTCTTCGTCTCCAATCTCTACGCGCACCGAACCCACGGCGGACGTAGAGAAGTTGAGGCGCAGCTGCGGCGCTGCAAATCGCATCGCACAGGTATCTACCGTTCCTCCCTTATGACCGGCACCGATGCTGGCAAAACCCCACGGCCGCACGCTCAAACGACGTAGGCGGTTGTCGGACCAGCCGTAGTGTTCGCTGACGTACATCGACCATTCAGTCTCGCTCAGAGGCAGGATGCCAATGGCCGGACAGGTATTGCGATGCGTCCAGTTCCGCTCGTCGAGACCGGCGCGCAGCCACGCTTCGGGAAAGGGACGATTCCAGTGCACTCCGTCGCGACTAGACATCATAACGGCGTCGGTCATCCCCGCCATTCCCGGATTTCCCGTGCCGGGATAGTCCATCTCGCTCGTATCGGCCAGCGGCGTAGTCCGCTCGGCCACGTAGCGCATGGGAAAGGACAGCAGTGTGTGCTCTGCTCCGGGAACAGGCGTTGTCGCATTGGTGTAGAACTGCTCGACCGGTGCATCCTCGTCATAGATATGCGGCACCGGCTTACTCCAGTTGATAAAATCCTCCGAAGTGCTGCTCTGAATGGCTCGACCACGCCCTTCTTCAGAAAAGCGACTAAACAGGCGATACGCGCCCAGCACTTCGTCCCAAAAGGCCAAGTTCGCACTGTCGAATTTGCCGGGCACATCCAGCGGCTCTTCTCTGGCCAGTCTCCAGCGGAATCCGTCCGGTGAGTACAGCGCATACAGGTTGTTTTCCCCGGTGCCGCCAACGGCCTTAAACCGAGCATCTTCGGCACAGTCGGGATTCTTGTCGCGAAAAACCACCAAATTATGCGCTTGGATGCCGCGCCAAACGGCGTTGTTGCGCCCCCCATCGTCAAAGTTGAACAGACCTAGCTCAGGGCGTTCAAAATGCCTGCCGTCCCTGCTGATCGCCACGTGGGCCGTCTGCTGCTGCGAAGCATCGCCCTCCGTATTGGCGATCGGGTAGTGTCCTCTGTAATAGAGCAGATACGTTCCCTCAGACTCGACGAGCACGTTGTACACGCCGCTGCAGGCATTTTCCATCGCACCCTCGACCTGAAAGACGACTTCCTCCCGCTTAGGAGGGTGCATTCTCAGCGCCGCTTGACCCTCTATTCGATCCACCAAATAGTGATCGACAAAGAGCTCACGGCGCGTTCCAACATCGCGTATATCCATCGTAACTCTCCCCGTTATCCGTTGTTCATACTAGCGCCCAGTCGGGTATAGATCCGTCTCCAGTTTCCTCCCCCTTAACAAGCCAAGACAGGTTGAACCGCGCCAGACGTCCCCCACCGCTGCGCACTTCATACTGCAAGTAAATCCATCCCTCGCTCGGCGTGCCAGGTCGCCCTGCGTCAAGCGAAGAGTACGCGCTCGGCCCCCCATCAACTAGGCGTTTAACCGGCCAAGAATGCCCGCCATCAAAGCTTGCCCATGCCGTCATGCGCACGCGCTCATGTCCCGCTTCGTCGGCGTTGCTATAGACGAGCACGTCTCTCTCTCGAATGGGCAGACGCACCAATCCAGCCGCCATGCCAAAGTGGCCGTTGAAGTTGGCCCCGCGTCCCTCATCGCCGCGATAGCGCGGCCCGTCGGGTAGCGCAACGCTGTGCGCAACCTCTCTCCAAGATACCCCCCCGTCGTGACTAATGGCGTATAGGCGCTCCCAGCGCATTGATGCGTCGTCAGCAAAGTGATGCTGGCGCGAACTGTAGAGAATACGTCCATCCGACAGTTCGACCACGCATCCCTCACCAGTACCGTCCACCGGAAGCGGATCGCTCACGTGCCAGGTTTGTCCCCTATCGTCGCTGTATATGGCCAGATTATAGCCATTGCGTATGCTGTAAACGCGCGCCGGACGCAGCAGTCGGCCGGCGTGGGGCGCCGCGCGTAGCGATATGCCGTGCTCCGCAAAGTGAAGCGCGGGCAAATACCCGTCCCGATCTAACGCATAGTTCGCCGTGCGCTCTTGCCAAGTGCGCCCGGTATCTGGACTGACGTACAGAGTGCGCGACGCGGCGACGCCTCCCTTGGGAGGATGCTCGGGATGCCCCCAAAAAAGAATCTCCCCCGTCGTTTCGTCGACCGTTGTACCACCGGCGTGAATCCCCTCTCCCACGGACGTCTGCCGGTCCCAGGTGGTCCCACCGTCTTCGCTCCGCCGCGTTACCAGCTGCTTGGCGCCCCAAGTTGCAACCACCGTCCCATCCGGTGCGACGACGACGTTGGGGAATCGCTCCTCTCCAAAAAGGTCCTGCACGCTTAGATCCGGCGCTCCGAGAAACGAGTCGAGCTCTCCGTCTCCGGGGTGTACTCCCTTCATAGTGTTCCTTTCATGCTTTCGAAGATCCGTCGGCAAGTGCGTCTCATGGCAGCAAGAGCGGATTCTTTGAGCGACTGATCATAGCATCTGCGTCCGTTTCGAGTAAGTTCATAGGGCGAGAAAGTTCGGAGTGCATATGCGCTACCCGCAGGCACTCCACAGCTAAATAAGGATCTCGGTGTCGACGGTGCAAATGGGCTGTGCGGGCTTAGACTTTGGGCACAGCGACCCACTATACGGCGTCAGCCCCACATGCTCCAGACTCCGTCACGCTACTATTAACGCGCTAAGCGTTCCCATGCGAACGCCCCCTTATATGACAAAAATAGCCATTATCGGCGCCGGGCTAGCAGGTCTGACTGCCGCACACGACTTGAAAGAGCACGCGAGCGTTACCCTATACGAAAAATCGCGCGGCGTCGGTGGCCGGCTGGCGACTCGACGCGCCGAACCCTTTGCCTTTGATCACGGTGCCCAGTTTTTTAAGGCGCGTTCCAAGGCGTTTATGGACTTTATCGATCCCATGATACAGGATGGAACGGTCCAACGGTGGGACGCGCGTTTTGCGGAAATTGAAGGCAGCACCCTAGTCAACTCTAAGCAGTGGGGCGAAGCACCCCCTCACTACGTGGGTGCACCGAGCATGAGTGCGGTGGGTAAATATCTGGGCGCCGACCTCGACATCCATTTTGAAACGCGCATCACCTCTATGCAGTGGTCGCACAACCAATGGCATCTACAGGACGAACGCGGAGAAACGCTGGCGCCCTGCGATTGGGTCCTTTCGACTCTGCCCGCACAGCAAGCCTTTGATCTACTGCCTTCTACGCTGCCTTCTCGTGCTGCGCTTGGCTCAGTAAAGATGCGCGGATGTTTCTCTCTCATGCTCGGCTTTGAGAACGCGCTGCCGATAGAGTTCGATGCGGCACTCGTGCGCGGGAGGGACATCAGCTGGATCTCCCTAAACAGCTCCAAGCCCGGACGGCCCAAAGCCTGCTCTCTGCTCGTGCACTCTACCAACCTATGGGCAGACGCGCATATCGAGGACGACCGAGACTGGGTGACGGACTACCTCTGTGATCAAACCAGCGAAGTTATTGGCTACGACGTGCATTCAGCGCAGCATAAGGCGGTTCACGGCTGGCGCTATGCCAACATAGGCAGACAGACGGGCGCCACTCATTTTCTGCACGCCGACCAGCGCGTAGGCCTGTGCGGCGACTGGCTTGTGCAGGGGCGCGTCGAGGCCGCCTTCAAAAGCGGTCGCGCCCTGGCAAACAGTCTTAAAGAAATTATTTAGAAAAAGGATCTCGTATGGGAAAAAACATTGTGATCATCGGCAGTTCCGGCGCCATTGGCGGCGCCTTCACGCAGCACCTAGCCGCTCTCCACCCCGATGCGACTGTGCACGCCTACTCCCGCACGCCGGCTGCGCATGCATCGCCGCCCGTAGTCCATCATCTCATCGACTACGCCGACGAGGCATCCATCGCAGCAGCAGCATCTCAAGCTGCAGCCGAAGCAGCCATTGATATGGTGGTCGTTGCGACGGGTATTTTACACACCGAAGAGATAAAGCCAGAAAAATCGCTCAGAGATCTCTCGGCCGACAAGCTCCAACACCTTTTTGCGGTCAACGCCGTCGTTCCAGCGCTGGTGGCCAAACACTTCTTACCCCAGCTGAACAGAGACCAGCGCTCGGTCTTTGTCGCTCTCTCTGCCCATGCCGGGAGTATTTCCGACAACGATATAGGCGGCTGGTACGCCTATCGCGCCTCTAAAGTCGCGCTCAATATGCTGATTAAAAACGCGGCCATCGAAGTGGGAAGGCGCAACAAACAGGCCGTAATCGTCGGCCTACACCCCGGAACGGTCGACAGCTATCTATCTGAACCGTTTAAAAAAAGCCTGCCCGCCGACAAGCTCTTCACGCCAGCATTTGCCGCAGAGCAGTCCATCCGCATGTTGGATCGACTCACGCCAGAGCACACGGGTAGATGCTTTGAATGGGACGGTCAGGAGATGGCTCCGTAGCGTGTCACGCTTGGTGGCGACACGCACTAGGATTGACGAATGAGCCCCTCGTCACGGACTGCGTATTTCCGCCCACCTATCGACATCCATACAACGGCGTCGGATACGTGCTCCCGGTATGAAATGCCGGTCCCTCCGTTAACCAACACGAGGTCGTCGCCGACCTGCGCCACCTCCGTGTCTCCGTGCAAATGGGTTTCCACGGCCGGTTTCGACCAGCCGGCGTGATCCCAGCACAGCACGACGCCCAAGTTGCGTTTGGGCACTTCGATGCCATTTGGCGTGAAGCGCAGGTGATACTGCTGGAGCCACTGTGCGCTGTCTTTACCCCGCATTGGCGGCGGATCCCACCCTTCGGTCAGAGAGAAAAACCCCGCCCTGTTGTGCATCACATATCCATATAGAGTGCTGTTTCCACGCTCGGTCCAAAATGCGCGTTCCCCATCCGTTTCGAACGCACCCCACGAATGGATATTCCACTGCAAAGCAGAGGCCATACCCCGTTTGGCGACAAACTCGTCTACTAGCACTAGATAACGCTGCTCTTTGGCAAAGAGCACGTGCCGACGACAGCGATCGGCTCGGTCGGCGTAGCTGGCATCGGCTGTGCCCCGGAAATAGATGAGCGCCTCATCCTCGTGGGCATGCTCGATGGCGCCAACTGATTCGGGCGAGCGCATTATCTGGGGCGCATCGGACAGGGTTAGGCAGTTATGCGATTTTGTATGCCACACCCAGTGGGCGTGATGGTCCGATCCATACCCGGCATAATAGCCGCTAGGCATGGCCATAACTTCGCCCGCAACGTGCAGTATAAAGTCGTTGTTGTTGGCGTGAGAATGGCTGATCGAGCCAAAGGGCGAAGAGCGGAAAATAAAGGCGACGTCCCGATGTCGGACTTCGGGATCGGTGCGAATCGCGGCCCAGCCCACGTCGGCAAAGACGCTCAGCATGGACGGCGCTTGCCCCGTGCCATCGCGCCTGGCGCCCCTCAGGTCGGGCGCGGTTAGCAGTTCGGACGAAACGCCCGGCATTAGGCGCTCTTCCGGCGTCGTCATATCCTCCGCTTCCCTGCGCAAGGCCTCTGCATAGCCCACAAATTCATCGGTTGCCGTTTCGCGGCCAATCAGATCGGCCAGATCTGCGCCGCGCAGCCACGCGCTGCGCCAGCGCTCCGAATGATCGCCAAACCCCATCCACTGCGCGTAAGCCGGCAGCACCGCCCGACGCCATCGAGCGTGATTTTTCCAAAACGGCCTCTCGTACAGATCAATGCCCGTCCCCCGCTTAAGCGCCGAGGTAAACATCGTCATAATGCCCACATAGGCCTGTGCATAGGACAGTCCCTGCGCCCATCCTCCATCATCTCCCGCCCAGCTCGGCCACAGCCCGCATAGAACCGGACGCAGCCACGCCAGCCATCTCTTGGCTTCGGGTATATGCTCGTGGAATGTGAGGCCGATAAAAGCCAGAAACACAATCTCGCGTCCGGCGTGTGAATCAAACCGCGTAATGCCGTAGGTGCCGCGATCGTGCATGTGTTCGTAGGTAATTTCACCGCGTCGTCGAAACTGTCCGATGACCTTTTCGCGCTCGGCGTCGGTAAACTGATCCCACACGTAGTCGCAGGCGTGACAGCCGTGCCAAATAACCGACATATGCGCCTCGTCGTTGTGCCCCAAGGAGCTCGGCCCCATTGGATCCCACTCGGCGATGGACGCCATCCGCTGGCAGGCTGCACGAGCGTAGGGCACGTGTCCAGTAACCAACCACGCCAGTCCCAGCGTCTCCGCGCCTTTAACAAAGCGCCTAGAGCCCCACATCGTCGGATACCAGACGTTCCAAAAAGCCGCGTAGTCAACGGTTCGGTCAGCTAAATAGGGCGGCTCTTCTATCTGGTGTGCCTCTAGCAGCAGTTGATCCGCATCCGCGATTAGCTGGCGCACAATCGGCTCGTCG
>Ga0181568_10002882_pt1 | contig 15637 bp, 14 predicted proteins | sample 101ome_20_FD_133758 | JGI IMG/M metagenome (GOLD analysis project Ga0181568, IMG submission 133758) | Coastal salt marsh microbial communities from the Groves Creek Marsh, Skidaway Island, Georgia - 101404AT metaG (megahit assembly) | ecosystem: Environmental > Aquatic > Marine > Intertidal... | reverse complement strand
GACTTGAATGCAAAGAAGATGAACAAGAAAAAACGGCCACCGCAGAGCAGTGACCGTTATAAGTCTTTTATTATTACTTCTTTCTAATTAGAAATTCCAGCGTAAACCAGCAGTGGTAACAATGTCTCCACCGAATTCTTCTGTAGCGAAGTTGTAGTTAGCGACATCAAAGCTGTTGTCAAACCAACCGACTTGGCCAAAGAGTTCTAATTTTTCCCATAAAGTTCTTGAAACGTCAACTTTTGCATTAACTGTATCATAATCAGTTAGTTGTCCGTACTCAACAGATGGGGTGAGCGTAAAAAATCCATCGATATCGAAAGATTTCTTCAAACCAACAATATAGCCTCTTTGTGCGAAACCTTGATCAGCTACATTCAGATCATGAGTTCCGATAACGTAAGGGGTGATATATTTGTTATTTAAAGAAAGCGTGATTCTTCCTTCTGTAGAATTAGCTCCTTGAGCAACCTGATGCTGAAATACTTGAGCATCTCCCCTTAAAGAAAAGCCATCAAAAAGATCAATAGCCTTTCCAATTCCTACATTGCCATGTAATTCGCCAAGTCCTTCTCCAGCGTTTAACGTAACAGCTCCAACATAAGTGTCGATGCCGTAATACTGAGTTCCAACGTCAACTCCGACAAAGCTCTGAGATCCAGTCTTTGCCAAACCATTGACGATATAGTTTGAAGTATATCCAGCATTTACACTTGCCTTAAGCTTTGATTCTTCTTCAGCCATAATATTAGCTGAAACAATAATAGTTAGTAATGATAAAATGAATTTCTTCATATGTTGCATATATTACACTAATTTATATTCGTTTCAATATTTTATTTAAAAAGTTGTATGTCGCCATACTATAACTATGGCTCAATTAAACGCAAATACGCCGTATATACAGTGTTACATTCGTCACAGTTACATTTATGGCCCTGAGGCAGATGGACTTACTGAGGGTTACATATTCGGAGTTAAATCGATGCTAAATAGGCCAATGCATTTTCATTTTCAATCCTGTGAAGGTGCAATATTTTGGATGATGCCGATATCTGCGTTTTGCCACAAAGAAAAGTACGATAAAATATCTGACGATGAAAATAAAAGATTATCTATACTTCAAACTTGGGATTGCCAATCAAACAATATTGGAGTTATTACATTTGCGTTTTTACAAAACAAGCGAGTGGATGTTCACTGCAGGGACGACAAGTGGAGAAGTGGCCATTATATCTTTACTATTGATGATTATGAAGGCGACTTAAATGAATTAAACGTAGGTTATTCAAATGATCAAGACAGTAAGTGTTATCATTTTATATGCTTAGATGATGGCAATATATGCATACCCCCAAATAATTTATTGCGATGGCATAATCCTGATTTTATTACGCCTTACGACAAAAAAAATCCTCCAAAGTATAAGATTTTTAAACATCAAATGTCTTCAGAGGATATTGATATGACTTACGCTAAAAGCCCTTACTTATTTTACAGCCAACATAAAGAATAATTATTCAGCAGGAATAAATCCAATTCCGCTACCATTTCTTTCAACAGAAGATGCATCAAAAAATACTTCTATAGCAGCAAGCAATTCATCTGTTGAAGCTTCATCTTTATTAATACAAACGTTTGCGTCAGGTTTAAATGCGCCTGAATAATCGGGAGATGTGGAAAAATTGAAATTATACATAGTTTTAAATTTTAAATTGCGATATCTTCATGTTTATAAGGTGGTTCAGGTGTAGGGTCTCCGCTTGCAGGAAATGGAAAATCAGAAATAGGTACTGGGTGATCAATTCGACCAGAAACATTGTTTTTTAAATTTTCCCACCAATTTTGACCAGATGCATACGTATTACATATTTCTGTTAGATTTCCAGTTAAGTAATCATAAGTTACAGAATCTGCCCAGCCTGTGACACCATCGATATATTGAGATTCTGTTACAGGAGTATTAAAGCTGTCTGCACCCGTAAAAGTACAAGTCATGCCGATGACCATGGAATTGATTCCAGTCTGTAAAGAATTATCCCAATTAGGGTCAAGTCGAACAAAAGAATAAGTAAAGTTCCCTGAAATATGTGACATAGTTTTATTTTAATAATTATACACAAAAAAAAGTTTTTCCTAGTTATTTAGCACTATAAAATTTGGTTTGCAAGTAAAATTACAATTCTCATACACAGTGTTTTGGCCTAAAATTAAATGCTCAAAATAATTTTCATAATATTTATAAACAATTTGAGGATCGAAATGCTGTATAGCGTATTCTCTTGCTGTGTGTGGGTTTATCTTATCAGAAAGCAATATAGCATGATAAAACTCATTGATAGATTTGCATCTAAATCCTGTTACGCCATGAAGATTGTATTCTGCCATACCTCCCCAATCTGTAGATATAACTGGTGTTCCGCATAACATTGCCTCAATCATTGTCCAGCCGCAAGGTTCCGAATACAAAGATGGCATTAACATAGCTTTAGCTTTTGATAGCAGTTTTGCTCGTTCTTCAAAGCTGACCGTATGTATAAATTCGCTATATTTGCAATTTTTATCCAGAGAGTTTTGCATATTCTGGGGGCCAACAAATTTTATTTTCATTTTGAGGGTTTGTGCTAGTTTTTGTGCTATCACTACCCCTTTTGAATCAACCATTCTTCCCAGATAAATTAAATAATCCTCTTTATTATCGTCAAAAATAAAATCATCTTTATCAAAAGCAGGCGGTATGACTTGATCTGTCCAGCGTGGGCATTTTTCGCCATATTTTTGCAGAGTTGTGTGCATGTGGGTATAACTGATAAACACCCTGTTGGGCGCAAAAAACGATTCGTATCCAATACTAGGTTCAACAATTAACCCTTGTTTGACCTTTTCTGCCGCCTTTTGGTGGCCAAAACCCCAAAAAGTCAAAATCATATCTTTTTTACCTCTGGATACTTCGTTTATAATTCTTGGGGTATTTTCATTGAATTCTTTATGGGTGTCATTATCTACATATTCAGAATTAAATTCTTTCCACGTTTGATGACCGTAATCCTTTTCATAAGTTTTTTTTGAAATAACATCAAAGTGTTGGGTGCATTCTACTTCAGAGTCAGGATGACCGTAGTGGTACACTGCATGACCTCTTTGAGTCATGTGTTTGCAAAACTTATAAACCTTTTGGACAAACGGGGAAATAGTGATTTCTTTGCGCGTTGGGTAAGATGGAATAGAAAGCACATGGAATACCATACGATAATATTATAAGGTTAAATTACATTATCAAGTGTAATATATACTATCATAATATGAGTAGACGAAAAAAGGCAGCGGATTCAGCTGTTGACGATTCGGTTTTAGAAATTAAATCTAAATTTAAACTTTTGTTCGAAAAATTCGATTTAACTCAAAAACAAAAAGATTTTTTAAAATTAGCTTTTGATGAAAACACAAAGATTGTGTTTTTAGTAGGGCCAGCGGGGAGCAGTAAGACTTTTATTGCGACTTATGCTGCTCTGCAATTGTTCAACATGAACAATGAATATGATATTTTTTATGTAAGAACCATAGCTGAAAGTGCAGAAAGAAGTTTAGGGTCTTTACCGGGAAATGTTGAAGAAAAGTTTGATCCTTTCATGATGCCTTTGAGAGAAAAACTGCAAGAAATTTTAAAACGGCAAAGCGTAAAATCTTTATTTGATGATGAAGTTATTAGTTGCGCTCCGATAAATTATTTAAGAGGGGCAAGCTGGAAAAACAAATTGTTGATTTGTGACGAAGCTCAAAACTTTACAAACAAAGAGTTGGTAACATTAATAACAAGAATAGGAGACAACTGTAAGTATTTTATATGCGGCGACTTGATGCAATCTGATATTAATGGCAAAAGCGGATTAGCCCCTATATCGTTGAAGTTTACAGATAAAGAATCTGCTCAAAACGGTATACATGTTTTCGAATTTGGAAAAGAAGACATTTTAAGAAGCGAAATACTTAAATTTATTATAAGTAAACTTGAAAATTAAAAAAAGAAAGGAATAATAAAAAATGGCACATTTATTTTGTAGCGAATGCGGAAGCAAAAATATTTATACATTATCTAAGCCAAAGTTTTGTCAATCTTGTGGCAACCAATTTGGCATGGCCGCACCCATGAAAAGATCTGCGGCATCTGCGACTGTAACAGAAGGTGAACAGTTAGAACATGTACCTCAGATTTCAAAGCTACAATATGAAATTAATGTAGGGAAAAATAATTTGGATTTAGGCTCTTTAATAAATAACCCAATGAATCCTAGTGACATGAATTATAATGAAGGCAGTATTGATTATAAGCCCATGTCAAGAGAAGAATACCTGAATTTATCTACATCTGAATGTGCTTCCAGTAGGACGGCTAAACACATAGAGGGTGAATAAAAAATACACATATGTAGATAAAACTGATATTATTGACAATGAAATAAGAAAGCGATTTTATAAGTGGCATTTAAAAGCTCTAGCATGGCTAGATTTTGAAGATGTGTCTCAAATAATACGTTTTCATATATACAAAAAATGGGACCAGTGGGACCAAAGCCGCCCGATAGAACCTTGGGTAAATAAAATCATATCAAACCAGTTAAAGAATATACTACGTAATCATTACGCTAGTTTTGCTCGTCCGTGTTTAAACTGTAAATACAATCAAGCGTATTCAGATGCTGATCATAGTTTATGCGGATACACCTCTAGTGGATTTCAAGATTCTAATTGCGAAGAATATGCAAAATGGGAAAAAAGCAAAAAGAATGCTTATGATATAAAAATTCCAGTATCTTTAGAAAACGTCACCTACAAAAAAACTTCTCAATTTTCTAATCACGTTTCTATGCATGGTGCGGAGCGCAAACTGCATAGTGTAATGCGTGAACACTTAAGTAACCGTCACTTTTTTATTTACAAGATGCTTTTCATAGATTGCGTAGATGAAGAGCAAGTCGCCCAAATATTAGGGTATAAAACTAATGAGAAAGGACGCAAAGCTGGATACAAACAAATAAAAAATTTGAAAAATATGTATAAAAACTTAGCTAAAAAAATAATTAAAAATTATGACATATTCTTATGAAAGAGCCAACTTCAACTTACTATGTTTTAACTGAAGAAGAAAAAGCTGAAAGTTTAAAGTTGTTTAAAAAACATGATGGCAATTTATTGTTATGCATAAGGGAATTATTCAACAACCCAAAAGAAAGAGGCACTACTAGCAAAGGTAGAGCCGTAAGAGAATTTTGGATAGAAAAAGGTTTAAATTACAGAACTAAAGTTAGAATGAATTCTGGCTCACCTTCTTCTATCCCTAAAAGCAAAATCATTTTAACTGCAGAAGAAGAGTCTTTTATTAAACAGCATTATACTCCAGAACTAACAAAAAAAGAAGTTGCCAAAATTATTTGGCCAGAAGAAAGCAAAAAAAATAATTTTTTCCTTGGAAAAAAATTTGCTTTGATGTCTGAATTCATAAATGAAGAATTTAGTTCGGTCAACCTCAGAGATAATGCTATTACCGAAAAATATTCCCCGCCTAGAATATTGTCAGCTTTAGTTAAAAGAATAAACAAGATAGTTATGAAAGAATTTGATTCTGAAAAACTATCCATGCAAGACAAAAAAAATCTAGAAAAATTATTAAGTTATCTAGCTGCCCCAAGGTTTAATCAAGTCATAAACTCTTATGTCACTAAAGAGTCTAGGGATTTATTTGAATCGGAGTATATACGAAGTACTTGGGATAAACCTGATTTAACATCAGATGAATTAAATTTATATATCAATGTTTGTATGGATTACGTTAACCTTAGAGAAATAGAAATACAAAAACAAAAATTAAATCAAATGTTCGATGAAACTGAAGGGCAGAATGATTTGACTATGAGGTTGACAGAAATGTTAAAAACGAAAGCTGAAGAATATAATCAGTGCACTAATCGAATAGATAAAATGTTGGCCAAGTTAAATGGCGAAAGATCTAAAAGAATTCAAAATCAACATCAACGAAATGCTTCGATTATTTCTTTGGTTCAATTGTTTCAAGATGAACAAGAAAGAAAGTTGATGATTCAGATGGCAGACATGCAAAAGAAAATTGTTTATGAAGAAGCGGATCAAATTGAAAAAATGTCTGAGTGGAAAGCTAGAGTTTTAGGCATAAGTAAAAATGACGCAATATGAATTGAGCTGTAAAGTTTGCGAAAAGAAGTTCACTAAACTTGTATCTTTGCACAAGCACATAAAGCAACATAGTATGCATTTAGCAGAATACTATGTAAACTTTTTTGGCAGAAAGAATTTGCTAACTGGAGACCTGTTACCGTTTAAAGATGTAGAATCTTATTTTCACAAAGATTTTACTAACAGGATACAAATGAATAAATGGTTAAGGCAGGTTGGCCAAACAAAAGCTAAAGAATATGTGCAGTCAACTATATTAAAAAGGGTTTATGATAAAAAAAGAGAATATTTGCCTTTTCATTTAGAAATGGAACATTGTTTTTTACCTAAGCTCGATATAGTGCGAGAGCTTTTTGGTAGTTATTCAAATTTTGCAGAAGGCTGCGGAATAGAGCTTATGTTCGATAAACCTTTGGTCAAAGATTTTTTTAATTTAGATCTACCTGAAGATCTTGAAATATTTATAGATACAAGAGAGCAAAAACCATTAGATTTTAATTTTAAAACTAAAAATCAAAAATTATCTTTTGGTGATTATGCTGCGGCAGGAAATTATTATGATTATACTTTTGTAGACAGAAAGTCTGCGAATGATTTTTGCGGAACGTTGTCGAGTGGAAACATAGATAGGTTTAGGCGTGAATTACAATTAACAGATGATATGGATTCATGTATGTTTGTTGTTGTTGAATCAACAATACAAAAAATCATAGCGCAACAAAAAGTTTTTAAAAGAAAAGCTACTATAGATTATTTATTAAAAAATTTAAGAGATATAATGTACGAGTTTCCTAGAAGGTGTCAATTCATTTTTACAGGAAGCAGAAACAACTCTAAATTTATCATTCCTAGAATTTTATTTTTTGGGAAAAAACTTTGGAGAACAGACTTGCAATATTTTGTAGATTATGAGCTGGATAGAAGGAAAGCAAACAAGGCATAAGGCTAGAACCAGAAATAATAAAGAACTTTTAGATTTGGATGGTTTCTTGGAAGAAAATGACGCCAAGATAGCTTTATACGAATTTCTAAGAGGAAATATTACCTTTGCTTCTGACCTGATTTTAGGAATCAAGTTATTTCCATTTCAACATATGGCTGTAAAGTCTATGTTTGAAACAGATTATTTTTTGGGCGTGTGGTGTTTAAACCAAGACGATTATGTTTTATCAGAACACGGTTTCAAAAAAATAAAAAATGTTGAAATTGGAGATAAGGTTCAGTCAAGAAAAAAATTAAACTTAGTAACTGATAAAAAAACAAACCCTTTAGAAGAAGGCTTAGAAATCGTTCTGAGCTCAGGCGACAGTTTTAAAGCTAAAAAAGGCCATAAAGTCTTAGTTTACGATAAAAACAATTTTGTTTTTAAAAATGTAGAAGATTTAAATTGTGAAGATGACATTCCTATAAAATTAGCGACTGATATTTGGGGCGACTTAGATATAACAAAAGGCTCTAATTATAAAAGGTCTTCTTATTTATTTTATGCATTAGGTTATATTTTAGGGGATGGGTGGGTAAATCAAGATGGTTTGCATTATTGCTCTCAAAATGCAGAAGTCCATGAAACTATTTACAATTTTATAAATGAAAATGGATTAAAATCTTATTCAAGACAAAGGTCAGATAATTTATATTTTTACGAATATTCTATTTTTAATAGGGAGCTGGTTTCTTGGCTTGAAAGTTTAGGTTGGGATAAAAGCTTAAAATCTAAAGATAAAATTATATCTGATGAGTTATTGAAAGGTTCTAAAAATGAATTGTGCGCTTTGATAGGGGGTTTATTTGATGCAGATGGGTATGCGGCTTTCAACCAAAAAAGTAATAAAGTTGGTTTAAAGAGTACATCTTTAAGCATACTAAGGCAAGTTAAAATGTTGCTTAATAATATTGGGATAATTTCTTTCCTAAGAAAAAGTGGGCAGCACAAAAGTCGCTCTTACTATGATTTAGTAATTTCGAATGATAGCCAATCGTTAAGATTATTCAAAAAACATATAGATTTTATAGTAGAACATAAAAAAGAAAATCTCAATAAGATTTTGCAATTTAGCGAAAAAAGAAATTATCAAAACAATTTAGTGCCACATCTAGGGCAAGTTTTAAAACAAGAAGGATCTTTTAAAAAAATAACAGGGCGCAGAGGTAATTGGGGCAAATCATTTTCTCAAAACAGTTTTGATCAATTAAAAAATTTATCCCTTGAGACTGAAAACATTATCAAGAACATAAAAGATGAAAAAGTGTTTTTTTCTAAAATTGAATCTATCAATAATTGTAAAGTTATTTCTGTTGATATAACGGTAGAAAACGAAGAAAATTATTTAGGAAACGGTTTTGTGCATCATAATAGCCGTGGTATGTCTAAATCTTTTACCACAGGTATTTATGCGGCACTTGATGCAGTATTAAATCAGGGAGTCGAAATAGGAATTTTGTCTAAATCATTTAGGCAGGCGAAAATGATCTTCAAAAAAATAGAAGATATTGCGGCAAAACCAGAAGCTGCTTTTTTCAAACAATGCATTACTAAAGTTTCCAAAAGCAATGATGAATGGTTGATGGAAATCGGAAGAAGTCGTATTAGAGCATTACCTTTAGGTGATGGTGAAAAGTTACGTGGTTTTCGTTTTCAAAGAATCATTATTGATGAATTCTTATTGATGCCAGAAAGAATTTATAATGAGGTTATAGTTCCATTCTTGTCGGTAGTTGAAAACCCAACTCAACGCCAAGAGCTGTACGGTCTCGAAACAATGCTTATTGAGCAGGGTAAAATGAAAGAAGAGGAAAGGTATGTTTGGCCAAACAATAAATTAATAGCTTTGTCATCCGCATCTTACAAATTTGAATATTTGTACAAACTTTACAATCAATTCGACTTTTTAATAACTCAAGAAAACGAAAAAGATAAGGCGACAAGGTGCATCATGCAGTTTAGTTATGATTGTGCCCCAAGTCAGCTTTATGATCAAAACCTTGTTAATCAAGCTAAAGCTACAATGAGCCAATCTCAGTTTGATAGAGAGTTTGGTGCAGTTTTTACCGATGATAGTTCAGGTTACTTTAAAACAAGTAAAATGGCAGACTGCACTATTCAAGATGGAGATTTGCCGTGCGTAGAAGTTCAGGGCGACCCTTCTGCTGATTATATATTAGCTTTTGACCCTTCTTGGTCCCAAACAGAAAGTTCAGATGATTTTGCGATACAAATACTGAAGCTGCATCCAGAAAACGAAAAATGCACTCTTGTTCACAGTTATGCTTTATCTGGAACATCTTTGAAACACCACATCAATTACTTTTTATACTGCTTAGATAATTTTAATATTGTTGCTATAGTCGGTGACTATAATGGAGGCGTTCAGTTTTTGCAATCTTGCAATGAAAGTGAAGTGTTTCAATCTAGGAAATTAAAATTAAAAACTATTGATATATCTTTTGAAAATCCAGAAGAATATAAAAACGACCTGAGAATGTTCAAGATAGAATACAATAAAAACGACAATAAAATAGTTTATTTAAGAAAGCCTACTAGTAAATGGATTAGACTGGCAAACGAATTACTTCAATCTAATTTTGATCATAGAAGATTGTTTTTTGCTTCTAGAGCTATTGACGAATCTTACAGTCAGCAAAAAAAGAAAAGTATACCTATAGAAGATTTAAAATTTTTAAGATCTGCTGAAGAAACAAAGCAAAGTCCTGCAGCCAAAATGATTGATTTTATCGAGCACCAATCTGATATGATTGACTTAACAAAGAATGAATGTGCTTTGATACAAATTACAACAACTTCTCAAGGAACCCAAACATTTGATTTGCCTCCAAACTTGAGAAGGCAGTCTGGACCAGATAAAGCCAGAAAAGACTCATATTCCGCTTTAGTATTAGGAAATTGGATGGCTAAAATATATTTTGATAGCAATAGTAAAGATGTAGAAGAGGTATTCGAAACCTTCACTCCTATGTTTATAAGTTAAAGTTAGAAAAGTAACTTTTAACTTTTAAAATACTTTTAAAGGAAACTTTTCATAACTTGTGTAATAAATATAAATGTCTAAAAGAAAATATACTAAAAGATCGGATTACTGGAATAAGTTTAAATCTGAGCATGAGGCGTCTCTTTCAGAAATGTTTGTATCTCAAGCTTCTGAAAATTATGAGCCACAATTAATGGGTGAGCCTTTTTATGCTTACGAATCAAAAGCTTACTCCAGATCTTCTTTGAATGATAATAACGCTTTATCAAGAAGAAATCAGGTTGCTGTAGGCCCAAAAGTATTTGGTTATACGAATATAAGGGCCGGGATGTTGCCTTATGACTACGGTATTGATGGTGTTAATGTTAGGGATGCTATTGAGCTTTGCCAGAAAGCATACTGCAATATTGCTATATTCAGAAATTCTATAGACATGATGGCGGATTTCGCTAATTCTAATTTATACTTAGAAGGCGGAAGCGTAAAATCAAGAAAATTTATAAACTCTTGGTTTAAAAAAATAAAAATTTGGAGTTTGAAGGATCAATTTTTTCGGGAGTTTTACAGAAGCGGTAACGTCTTTCTTTACACCATTAATGGTAAATTTAATTTAGATGATTTTGCTAAAATTAGAGATTTAGGAATCCTTGGCAAAGTTAATAAAATACCTATTAGGTATATATTATTAAACCCCTATGATATGGATGCTAAAAGATCCACTTCTTTTGAAAACGGGTTATATGAAAAAATTCTTAGTGAATACGAATTAGAAAGATTGCAAAACCCTAAGACTGATGAAGATAAGGAGTTATTTAATTCTTTGACTGAAGAAATGCAGACAAAGATTAAAAAGGGTGGTTATTACACTGACGGAATGAAAGTGGCCCTTGATCCTGAGAAGCTTCGTTATTCTTTTTATAAAAAGCAGGATTATGAGCCATTTGGTGTACCTTTTGGGTTTGGAGTTTTAGATGATATAAACTTCAAGCTAGAAATGAAAAAAATTGACCAATCTATTTGCAGAACAATTGAGAATGTTGTGCTGTTGATCACTATGGGTACTGCGCCCAAAGACGGAGGTATAAATCCTAGAAATATAGGGGCCATGCAGAAATTATTCCAAAACCAAAGTGTTGGTCGAGTTTTGGTTAGTGATTATACCACTAAAGCTGAATTTATTATCCCAGATTTGCAAAAAGTTATTGGCCCATCTAAGTATGAAGTAGTAAATCAAGATATTAAAGAAGGTTTGCAAAATATAATTCTCAATCAAGAAAAATTTGCTAGCACTGAAATCAAGGCTCAAATGTTTTTGCAGAGATTGAATGAGGCTAGAGACGCCTTTTTAAATGAATTTTTACAGCCAGAAATCAAGCAACTATGTAAGAACTTTGGTTTAAGGGATGTGCCGGTAGCTAAGTTTGAAACTATAGATCTCAAAGATTCTGCTCAAGTTCAAAGGGTCATTACTCGAATGATGGAACTTGGTATTCTTCCTCCAGAGGAGGGAATCAAGGTTATAGAAACTGGAGTTTTTCCTAAAGAAAACGAGTTAAGAAAAGCTCAAGAAAGGTTTATCGAAGATCGTAAAAAAGGTTTTTATAATCCTATAGTTGGTGGGATTCCTTTTTATGAAGGGGATAGTGAAGAAGAAGTCGAAACCAAAGTTACTGTTACTCCTCGTCAATCTGGCAGACCTGTCGGCGCAAAATCTTTTGCTAAAGATAAATATTCTGTAGATACGATTAAACAAACAGTAGATAAAACTGTTGATTTATATAATATATTATTATCCGAAGCAAAAAAAGTTTACAAAAAGAAAAGGCTTAATAAAGATCAAAAGCAAGTTTTAGCTAGAGTGTGCGAATCAATAGTGGTTGGATGTGAGCATTCAGAGTGGGAAAAAAGGGCTGTAGATTGCTTAAACGACAATAAAAAAATGTTAGAAATAGGAACTTTAGAAGGCGTTGATAAAATAAGTAATGAGCATGTTCTTGATGCTTACGCATCAGCTATTTTGTATCATAGCAATAAAATTTCTTTTTAGTTAATAAATAGTGTATTTTATATTAAATGAGTGAGCAACAAAAAGAGTATAAATACAAAACGCAATTTGACTTTAGTATCTATGCCACTAATGACTTAGAAAACGATCTAAGTATTAGTATTGCTTCTTTGGAAAACTTAAAGCCTTTAATACCTAAATCAGTAGACTTAAAAAAGAACATTGATTTAGTTGGCGTTGCTTTTAATGCCGCAGTGGTTAACAAGTTTAACAAAAACGGAGACGGCATTGATTCTGAAACTGCGACTGAAATAATTAAATATTTTGTTAATAAGCCTACTAATATCGAACATAAAAAAGAAAAAGTTGTAGGTCATATTGTAAACGCAGGTTTTACAGATTTAGAAAATTCAAAAGTTTTAACTTCTAATGAAGCTTCTGGAAGAGCAGAGCCTTACTTTTTATCTTTAGCTGCGGTTGTTTACAAAACTGTTAATCCAGATTTTGCTAACGCACTTCTTCAAACAGGGGATCCTGAAAGCCATTTATATAAAGCTATATCTGCAAGTTGGGAACTTGGATTCAATGAATATAGCATAGCCGTTGGCTCTCAAGACTTAAACGAAGCTAAGATTATATCTGATCCAGAAGAAGTTGAAAAGTTTAAGCATTACTTAAAAAGCTTTGGCGGTTCAGGAAAACTAGAAAACGGAGAGCCAGTTTACCGTTTAGTTACAGGTGAAGTTTTTCCTTTAGGAATAGGCTTTACATCGAATCCTGCTGCAGACGTTAAAGGAATTTATATCGAAAAAAACGAAGATATAAAAATCAAAAAGGAAGATAACTCTTCTGAGCAAAATCAAAAACAAGAAATTGTTGATAATAATTCCCTAAAAATTTCACAAAACAGTGAAAATGATGTAAAATCACATAACAGTATATCTATCATGAATATAACAGAAATCACAAATGAGTTCGCAAAAATTCTTGATAGTAAGCTTTCCGAGAAAGCTGAATTCTCTCAAGAGGCTGTTGCTAGCATATCTTCTTTTGTCGCTGACAAAATTAGAGAAAAAGATGTCGAGTTCCAAAAGGAACGTGAAGAGATCGAGCAGCAAAAAGCTTTGGCAGCAGAAGAGGCAGAACAGGCAAAGGCTTCTATCGTAGAATTACAAGAGCAATTAAAGGAAGCGCAAGAGAAAATTGATTCTCTTGAGTCTACTATGGCTGCTGCTAAGGCAGAAGAGCTGTTCAACAGCAGAATGGAAGCCTTAGATGAAGCTTTTGATCTCAGTGATGCTGACCGTGCTGTCATCGCCAAAGAGGTTCAATCTTTGGATAGCGCCGAAGCTTCATTTGATTCTTACCAAGATAAACTTAACACCCTTCTTCATCATAAGAGCAAAGCTTTTAAGTTGGAGCAGGAAAAAGTTATCAGCGAAAGAGTTGAAACTGAGGTTGAGAAAAGAATCGCTTCTTTGGATACCAAAGAAGAAAGCGCACCTGCTGCGCAGACAGTGGAAACGGCTGAAGCTTCAGACGCAGATGTTGAAGAGGCTTTAGATCGTGTGGAGGCTTCAGAAGAAGCTCCCGTAAATAATAATGGAGCTTCTGCACACGAAGAGTCTCTTCTGGAGAAATTTAGCAAAGCTTTTAACAAAGACAACATTCAAATTAAATACTAACCATATGGCACTTAGATTATTACCTTTCAGACAATATTCTGACAACGATGTGGTCAACCTGTTTGCAAACCAGACAGTTGACTCTACGCCTAGCACTAACGGAAACGGTAGCGCTGGAGTGATGGTCAAAGTATTAAGCGGAAACCTCAATAAGGATGTTATTGATTTCATCGATAGCAGCTACCTTGGAAAGACTGATTACCCATTTTTGGGCGCTGACCAGTATCCTACGGTTCCTTTGAGAGTCACAGCCGCCACCGCAGACGCTTCTGTCTTAGGTGTTACTTTGAGACAAACCTTAGAAACTGACGAAAACGGAGAGAAACTCATCTACAACCCTATTAAGCGTGATGAGTTACAGGCTGTTCTTAGTGGGCAGGCTGTTCCTGTAGCAACCAAAGGTTTATTCACCTTCTCTGAAGATGGATATGAGAAGGATTCAAACTTTGCTCCCGGTAACCTCGCTGTTATCTCTGCAAACGCTGGCAAGCTTTCTGGTGTCGCATGGGCGAACACCTCTGGCGAAACCATTGTCGGGACCATTTTAGGAACTGGAAACAGAACTTCCCAGAATGGTCAGTCTGATCAATTCGCAGGTACTGGCACTGCTCAGTATGCGCTTGTTCAGTTGGATTGTTCAATTAGCAACACTTACACTGCTTAATAAGTAGAAAGGATTTATAGAAATGAATATTACTCTTAAAAGAACCGATGAACAAGTTGAATTAGTTAAGGCTATGGCTTCTCGCAACAGAGATGTTGCTTACTCAGCTCAGGTTGCCTTGGCAGAATTCATTGGTCCAGTTTTAGCAGAGGTTATCAACAACGCTCCTACGATTAGTAACTTGTTTACTTCTCTTCAGTACAACGCTGATGACAACCCTTCTATTCCTTTGGATCTTTATCACGACATTTTCGACGAGGATTATATCAAGGTTTACAGCCAGTCTGTTGCTGGTGGTCTTCCTACCAACTATGTGCAGCCAACTGCTGCTGAGTTGAAGTTTACCACTTACACCTTGGATTCTGCTGTTTCTTTTGACCGCAGATACGCTTCTCGTTCTCGTTTAGATGTAGTTGGAAAAACTTTCACCAGAGTCGCACAGGAAGTTTTATTGAAGCAGGAAAGAACTTCTGCTAACTTAGTTTTCACCGCTGCTGCTAATGCTGCAACCGGAAATGATTCTTTCACTGCGAAGAATCGTCACATCTTCCGTACAGCTCAAGCTAACAGATTGTTATTGGATGACTTGAACAAGTTGTTCACTAAGGCTAAGAGAATCAATGCTTCTTTTGTTGGAGGTACTCCTACTGGCGCTCGCCGTGGAATCACTGATTTATTAGTTTCTCCTGAAGTTGTGGAGCAGATTCGTGCAATGGCTTACAACCCAATCAATACTTTAGCACCTAATGGTGCTGCCGTTCAAGCCACTTCTCAGCCTATCGCTTTGAGTGAGAATGTTAGATCTCAGATCTTCTCTCAGTCTGGCTTAACTGAGTTCTATGGTGTTGCCATCATGGAAGTATTGGAAATGGGTATCGGCAAGAGATTCAACAGCATCTTCGGTACTGTTGCAGGATCTACCGATTACTTAGACCATGGTTCTACCTCCGCATCCAGTGCTTTCACTGCTGCGAGCGAAGAAGTCATCATTGGTCTTGACCGTAGCCGTGACGCAATGGTTCGTGCTATTGCTGTTGATTCTGACACTGGTTCTGAATTCAACTTGGTGGCTGACGATCAGTTCTCTGCT
>Ga0181568_10002878_pt1 | contig 15646 bp, 13 predicted proteins | sample 101ome_20_FD_133758 | JGI IMG/M metagenome (GOLD analysis project Ga0181568, IMG submission 133758) | Coastal salt marsh microbial communities from the Groves Creek Marsh, Skidaway Island, Georgia - 101404AT metaG (megahit assembly) | ecosystem: Environmental > Aquatic > Marine > Intertidal... | reverse complement strand
TTTAAGTAAAGAAAATATTGATAATAAAAAGTTTAAAGTTTGTTTAGAATATCATTTAGGTAATTGTAAAGGCCCTTGTGAGGATAAGCAAAAAGAGACAGAATATGAAAATGATATAAGTGAAATTAGAAACATTTTAAAAGGAAGAACAATAGAGCTTACCAATTCATTAAAAAAAGAAATGTCTGATTTTTCTCAAGATCTAAATTTTGAAAAAGCCCAAGAAATTAAAGATAAAATATTGCAAATAGAATCCTTCGCCTCAAAGTCGATTGTGGTAAACTTTAAAGTGAATAATATAGATGTTCTTGGCTTAATGGATGATGAAAATTATTACTATGTAAATTTTATGAAAGTAAACAATGGTATGATTATAGGCTCAGAAACAACAAAAATTAAGAAGAAACTTAGCTTTGATTATAGTGAAATTGAACAAATTCTTTTTGACTTAAAACTTAAATATGGAAGTATGTCAAATGACACCTTATCTAACATAAATTTAAAAAATTCACTTCCTGATAATATTAATCTAATCGTACCCAAAGTAGGAGATAAAAAGAAACTCATAGATATGAGTTTAAAGAATGTTCTCTTCTACAAGAAAAACCTTTATAATGAGAAGAAGGAAAGAAAGACAAAAAAAATGTCTGTTCTAATTGACCTTAAAAATAAACTTAATTTAAAAAACGTACCATTCCATATTGAATGTTTCGATATCTCAAACATTCAAGGTAAAAATACTGTTGCTTCGATGGTTTTGTTTAGAGATGGTTACCCTAGTAAAAAAGAGTATAGAAGATTTAAAATACAGTCAGTTAATAAACCCGATGACTTCGAGTCTATGAGAGAAGTTGTGCAAAGAAGATACTCAAGACTAATAAAAGAAAAAAAAGATTTTCCTGATCTTATAATTATTGACGGGGGAAAAGGACAATTGAGCGCTTCATGTGAAACATTAAAAAAACTGAATATTTACAATAAGATCAATATTATAGGTATAGCAAAAAAATTAGAGGAAATTTATTTTCCTAATGACTCAGTCCCTATCCTCTTAGGTAAAAAGTCTGAGCAATTAAAACTTATACAAAATATTAGAAACGAAGCTCACAGGTTTGCAATTAATTATCACAAACAACTCAGAAGCAATACATTTTTAATATCTGAGCTTGAACAAATTGATGGTATAGGAGAAATTTCTAGAATTAAATTAATTAAAAAGTTCAAATCATTTAGTATTATAAAGAAGCAAAGCAGAGATGATTTAATTAAGATAGTTGGAGCAAAAAGAGCTGATACTCTTCTAAGATATTTTAAAATTAATATTCCCAAAGGTTAGCTTCCCATTCCATCAAATCTTGTTCAATCTTATAGCTTGCCATTATACCGTCTTTTCTAGATCTAGCATATAACTCAGAAACTCGTATATCATCGGCATTTGCTATTTTAACAATTATCCCTTTGAATAATCTTAAGAGAAAAGCGTCTCCCAAATTTTTATGTTGAGCTATATTATTTTCATTGTACCAGATGGCGTCCTTAGGCATGGATTTAAATAAATTATATAAATCAACAAACCTAAATGAAGCAATAGGTTTTTCAAATCCAGCTGGATTATAGAAACTATCCCCAGGCAAATAAAATGTTACCGCTTGAATGTCAAAATATATCCGAGAATGTATTCTATCAAAATAAAGATCTTCTTTAATCTCAAATATTGAAAACTCTCTCTTAGGAATGAATATTGGGCCAACTGCAACTTCTTCAACTTCCTCGGCAAATGGATCATCCTCTTCAAATTCAGCAAATGGGTCATCAAGATCAAAACCCTCTTCCTCTTCAATTTCTTCGTCTAATTGCTGAATATTTTCAACAAATTCTTCTCTTGACATAACGTTACTATCATTAACTGAATCACTATTGTAAGGTATTAGGACACCTCTTTCGACAGCTTCTATAATTATTTTTGAGATTTCTCTATTTCTAGCGAAGAAAGGTTTATTTTGTTTCTCTTTTAGATCAACCCTTCTCCACAATGTTTTCTTCCACATTAAATAAGATTCATGTACTTTTCTTAGAGACAACGGATTATAACCATTTGACTCAGCGCCAATTCTCTCAGTAAATGATTGAGAATATGTATTATTATCTACAGAAAGTGTAGAGAGTAAAACAAAAAGTACAAGAATCTTATTAAACTGTTTCATAAATTATTTTAATGGTATAGTTATGTATCTAGGTGTAAAATTTTTAAACTCCTCAACTTCACCTCTGAAGTTAGCTCTAGCAACTCTTTTAATTTCAATTACTATATTGTCGCCTTTTCTTTTTCCAGCAAGCTTGTTAAGATTAACATCTTTGCTATTAACCCTCTGTCTTGAAACTCCTCTACCAGCTCTAACAAGATTAATTTCGGCTTCTCTAACCTGGAATCTTGCATCTTTTGGTAAGAATTCAGCAAAGCTTTCATCTGCAATTGCATCCAAGCTAAAGCTTTGAGTACTTACAGGGATACCTGTTTTAGCATCAATTTCTTTACCTCTAATTCTAGCTTTTATCTCAGGTGCAGGAATTTGTCTAACACCAAAAGACTGAGAACCTATAAAGTTACCTGCGTTACTTACATTTAAATCAACTTTTTTCGATTTTGGTATTATAGTTACCTCTCCAGCTTTAGATCCTCTTACAACATCTCCACCTCTTGCAGAGAAAGTTGGGTTATATTCAGAGCCTAATGCAGGCACATTAATTTGGATCTCATTTCCACAGTTTAGGTATAATGCCTGAACTGATGCTGATTGAATTTGAATTACAGGCCTAGCAACAAAATATTCAACAGTATCTACAAAAGTAGTATCTCTTCCTCCTGGTAAAGTAACACTAATTGTTCCAACGTAACTTTGTTTTGATAAGCCATCTTTGTCATACTGTCCACCTTTAGCCGTAAACTCATAGAAACCTCTACCGTTTGAAACATCTAACGTATCACCATCAGCAGTCATTGTAGGAACAATTGCTGAAGATGCAGCTGACAAAAATAATTGTGTTCTATATTTAGCGCCTGCAGCAACAACTTTTTGTTCGGGTAGAGCTGTTAGTGAAACAACATCAAACTTTAAGTCTGATGCTCCAACTGATGCTGCTAATTTATCTAAAGCTTTTATCTCCAAATTAATAACATCAGCCTGCAGTTGACTGATAGTAGCAAGGCCAGCTCCAGCAGAAGTACCAAAACCAAAGTTGAGAGCAGTAAAAGACGGGTCTGTTGGTGGATCATCTTGATACATAGGTATTTGGTCTGCATTTCTTGCTAAATCATGAATCCCAGAGTTTTCATCACCATTAAAAACAGAGTCTTGAACAAAACTTGAGAATTCATTAATTTTTATTTGTAACTCATCGCCAAATCTCAATCCATTTTTATCTTCGTCTTTTTGCATATAGCTGTAAACAAAGTCTATATCCTTATACCCTTTTATACCAGTTTTCGCATCTTTACCACCTGTTTGTTCAATAATAGTAGTTTTGATTTCACCCATAAAATTTACTAAATCATTAGATTTCTGTCTAACTGACTCGGATAATTTCATAACTATAACATCTTCATTTCTATTACCTGATTCTTCCACAGCGGTCTTTATTGACTCAATCTTTCTAGAGTTATCAATAACCTTCTCAGAGTTTGTTGATTCGAAGCTATCATTAATCATAATAAACTTCTTCAAAACCTTAGTATCAACATTTAAAGCCAACATAGCAATTAATACGATATACATCATATTAATCATCTTCTGTCTTGGGCTATCACCACCTGCCATTATATATTATTTTATATGTTTTTTTAATTTCTACTTGTGCATAGCATCATACATGCCAACATAAATCTTATTAAGCTTACTTAAATTTTCAGTAAGATCATGTAGCTCTTTTTGTAACTTAACAGCATCATCTTGAGCTTTTGACATATTTGCAGCAGTTTCTGTAATTTGACCAGAAGCCGTAACAATCGCACCTAGTGATGCAGACGCACTCTTTAAATTATCTTTATACTCTTGCGTAAGACCTACAGCCTCTTTTACGCTCGAACTTGAGTCAGCAAGATCTTTTGCAGTTGCAGAAATTGCACTATATGACTCATTTACTGAATTTAATGACTTAGTAGCTCCTTTTATACTTTCTTCATATGCCTTTGCAGCAATTGAAGCGCCTGCCAAATCATTAATATTATTTGCTTGTGCAGCCATTTTTTTCATTCCATCCCCAACGCTCTTTAATACTGAAGAATCTAATTGAGCTTCTTTCATAATGTTGCCTACCTGAGATGCTGATGTAGATCCATCAGGTGATAACTGTGGGTAAACTTTACTCCAATCCCAGTCGTGACTTGTTGGTGGATCAAAAGCACTTAAAACAAATATTAATGCTTCAACGCCAAGACCTACAATTAACATTATATTTGCTCCTGGCCAACCTTGTAGTTTAAATAGAGCGCCCAAAATAACGACAGCAGCTCCTAAACCATATATAACATTCATATTATCCTCGTTCTGGATCCATGCCAAAATAGGATTACCTGATTTTTTCTTAGTTATCATTTTATTAGTATTTAAGTTATTATCTTATATTATAATTAATTTTTTTATTCTAAAAGCTCTCTAAATTTCTACCTAAATGAGGCATAGCTGTTCTAAAGCCAATAAACGCTCTTGTAGAGTCTTTATATTCAAAAGTTCTGGTAGCTACTTCAATAAAGAAAGCAATATCTTTCCACGATCCTCCTCTGATAACCTTTTTATCATTAGAGTCATCTCTATAAATAGGGTTTAAATCCCATACTACAGGATTGTAAGAATCTATGTATGCATCTTCACACCATTCAGCAACATTACCCGACATGTCGTATAATCCAAAGTCATTAGGAAAAAACACACCAACTGGTGAAGTATAAGCATAACCATCATCCACATAATTTCCTCTTCCGGGTTTGAAATTTGCTAAAACACAACCTCTTGAGTTTCTCGTATATGGGTTACCCCACGGATATTTAACATTATCTCTTCCTCCCCTGGCAGCATATTCCCACTCAGCTTCAGTTGGCAATCTAAATGAAGGAAATGGTAATAAACCTTCTTCTTTTCTGTAGTCATTCAAAAATTTTGTTCTCCATCTTGCAAATTCTTTAGCAGACTCCCAAGATACTCCTACAACCGGATAGTCATCAAAAGCAGGATGAGACCAGTAATAGGCAAGAAGAGGATCACCATAATGATTAGTAAAATCACTTGTCCATACAGTAGAGTCAGGCTTGAGAGATTCTATTGTTAAACCTTCTGATAGTTGATAATCTGGGTTTTCTTCTAGGTATTGCATAAATTGTCTGTACTCATCATTAGTGATTTCAGTATCGTCCATATAAAAAGCACTAATAGTAACCTGTCTATTGAAATTACTTTGATCTGATTGAATATTTTCATCAGCCTGCCCCATATAAAATCTTCCGGTTGGGATATATACCATCCCATATTGAGCAGACATTTCAAACCCATCTCTATCAAGTGTGCCAACCAATTGTCCTTTTGGATTCTTTTTACTTGAACCACCACCCAACAAGCTACAACCACCGACAGATATTGCTAGAAAGCAATAAAATATTAAAGTAATATTTGAATTTGTTTTAAACATATTAAACGCAAAGTTAAAACTTAACTTTAAAATATCTAAATTATTGTTTTAGAACGATAAATATTTGTTAGAAAGTTACACAAATATAATGAAACTAACCATTAAAGTCATATTTCAATCTATTTTAGAAAATTTTAAAAATTAATAAAAAAACCTTGGTGTTCTAATTGGTTTTCTCATTTGTGGCGTCGGCAAATCATACCGTAAAACAAGCTCATGTGATATAGGTGCTTTAGCATTTACATTATGAACAACATAATCAAATGAATACCCAACGAATAATTTATTATTTTTCAGAAAATTATAACCTAAAAACCCAATAATCGCTTCGTCATATCTATAGGAAGCCCCAATACTTATTACTTTCTTGTATGTTGCCAAACCACTAACATCAAAAGTATATGACGTAAGGTCTGACCTTAATAGTATGTACGGCTCAAATATGAGATCTCTATCTACTTCAATAACGTATTTACCAAGAAATGAAAGGTTTATATTGTCAATATTTTTAAGATCGGATAATCCAAAATTAAATGATGGTTGAGCAAGATTTTTTGCTGATAAGCTTAGAAGCACCTTCTCATTGAAGTAAGAAACTCCAAAATTTACATCTGGCTCAGATTGGGTTTGTTTACCCCCTATATTAAATGGGTCGCTAGGGTTAACAAAAATCAGAGAGCTAAAATTAAGAGTAGTACTTTTAAAAGAAGGGGAGACACTAAAGCTCAGAAATGAATTATTTATCTTTTTTCTTAAACTAAAATAAGGAGAAAAATTAAAGAATTCTTTAGGGCCAAGATTATCTGAAATTATGTTCATACCAAAAGAAAGATTTTTGTCTCTACTCTTTAGATTTAAAGATAAAATACCTGTATTTGGAGAGTCTGATGAAACAGACAAATTATTTGGATTATAATTTGCCCACTGATTCCTATAAATAAGGATTACATTATTATTTTCATATAAAGATGATAAACTTGAATTTACAATAGTTGGATTTACAAGATAAGTACTAAAGTAGGGATCCTGCTGTGAATAACTTTTAAAAGTAATTAAAAGAAAAGATAATGCTAAAAAAAATATGTTTTTCATTCACTAAACTTTGTTAGCCTGTTTTATATACAACTCTATAGCTCTTGTCATAGATGGTACGTCTTTCATAGGAGCTTTGATGTCAAGTTTAAGATTATTTTCTTTTACTGCCTTAGCAGTATTTGTTCCAAACCCAGCAATCCTTGTATTGTTCTGTTCAAAATCAGGAAAGTTTTTAACTAATGAATCAATACCATAGGGTGTATAAAAAACTAAAATATCATAAAAAACTTTCTTAAGCTTTTTTAAATCACTAGGTACTGTATTATAAATTATTGCTTCTGAATAAGTACAACCATTCTCTTTTAAAAACTCTGAAATTGTATCTCTAGTAATATTCGAACAAGGAAATAAATATTTTTCATCTGGAAATTTAACCATAGTTTCCTTAATCACATTTAGAAGCTCAGCAATTGTTCTTTCACCAGTAAAAATTTTTCTTTTTCTAATAACAATATATTTCTGAAGATAATTTGCGGTCTGTTCTGAAATACAGAAATATTTCATGTCAGTAGGAACAGTTACATTCATACCTTCGGCAATTCTAAAAAAATGATCCACAGCATTTCTACTGGTAAAAATTATAGCAGTATGATTTAAAATATCAATTTTTTGTTTTCTAAATTCTTTGATGGAAACAGGATCAATTTTAATAAACGGTTTGAAATCAATTTTTAAATCATATTGTTTAGCTAACCTATGAAAGGGTGAATTATTGTCTTTTGGTTCGGGCTGAGAAACAAGAATTGATTTTACAGGATTTAATCTTTTTTTGTCATATTTAATTTCACTCATATTTCTCTTTTTTGAAAACAAAGTTAATACAATGAAATCAAATTAAGCTAATTATGTAATTAAACAAATCAATTAACATCAAACTATCATATAGCAGAAGAGATGGAATTAAATCTGAAATAATTAATATAAATCCAATTTTAGATTTTATGTCAGGAGCAAAACTTTTAAAATAAAAGTAAAGAATTAAAGGTCTTAAAAAGATTATTATAAGTTTAAAAAATGATAGAAAATTAAATGCTAGCTCAAATGAAGAAACTTCATAAATTAGGTAAGAGGCAAAAACATTCAGAATACTTAGCAAAATTGTTAACCTTAAAAAATTTAGAAGAAATATTTTTTTAAATTTTATAGATATTGAAAAAAAGCTAAGGACAAGTAAGGTGATTATGACTCTAAAAATTATTAAGCCTAAAAAAGGAAATGAGAACAGTATCCACTTCTGAAATACAGTAAAATTATTTGCAGAGTCTATTAGTAAAGTGTTACCGTCTTCAAAAACAAAAACAGAAAAAAAGGAGATGATTATTGAGTATAAAATAAGAGGGATTAAATTTCCAAATGAAAAGAATTCACTTCTGTAAAAAAAATCTTCTTGATTACCTAAATACAAAACACTTTTTAGATTAAAATATTTTTTAAAAAAGAGAGGGTAGTTGAATTTATAATAAGCGATTAAAATTGAAATTATAAAAAAAGATAATAAAATAGAGTTATAGTCATAAATTGGTTTTTTTTGTATTTGAAATAAAATTAGATTTAAGTGGCTGGCGTCTATATTCATATCCCATTCTGTAAAAAAGCTTGTCATTATTGTAATTTTCACTTTAGTACCAAAAAAAACTATACAGTTTTAGTTAATGCAATTCTTAAAGAAATAGAAAGCAATCAAAAAAAATTTAATAATAAAAACATATCTACAATTTATTTTGGTGGAGGTACTCCATCAATTATCGAAAATAGACATATTCAAAAAATTATAACGAAGGTAAAGAATCAGTATAATGTCTTTAAAAACTGCGAGATTACTCTAGAAGTAAATCCAGACGATGTAAATAGAGAAAAATTAAAAAAGTGGAATAAAATTGGAATAAACCGATTGAGTCTTGGAGTACAAACATTTGACAATAATATCCTCAAAAAACTAAATAGAGTTCATACAGCAGAAATGGCTATAAGTGCTATTGAGGAAATTAAAAAAGTTTATAATAATTACTCTATTGACCTAATGTTTGGAACCCCGGGGTCCAATAAAAAGAGTATAGAAAATGACTTATTCATGTTAAAAAAACTTAATCCACCCCATGTTTCCATTTACAATATGACCTTAGAAAAAAGAACTGTTTTTTATAAATTATTTAAAAACAATAAAATTTCTCTTCCAAATGAAAATTCAATTTTAACACAGTATGATTTAATTCTTGATAATCTCGAAAAATCAGGATATGAAAATTATGAAATATCAAACTTTGCTAGAAAAGGGTATCATTCAAAACACAACTCGAATTACTGGAATGATAAAGAATATATCGGTTATGGCCCTAGTGCTCATTCATATGATAAAAAATACAGATACTGGAATATTAGTGATAATAAAGAATACGCTAGATTAATAAATAAAGGGATAAGAGTATATGATAGAGAGAGATTATCTCCTACCGAAAAAATAAACGAGTATATACTAACTAGAATAAGAACAAGTAAAGGGGTAGATCAAAGAGATTTGCTTAAAAAATTTAGAGTTGACATCTTCAAAGATAAATTTGATGATATTAAATTACTCGAAAAGAAAAATTTAGTAATAATTGATAAGAATCAAATTAAACTAACAAATAAAGGAAAGAAGCTCTCTGATTCTATTACAGAGAAAATTATTTACTGAGCAACTCTTTCTTTAGAAACATGCCGGTGTAACTATTTTTTTTCTTTATAATTTTTTCTGGTGTTCCTTCTGCTATGACATAGCCACCTTTATCTCCACCTTCCGGACCAAGATCAATAATATGGTCAGCACATTTAATTACATCCATATTATGTTCAATAATGAGCACAGTATTTCCTCTGTCAATAAGTCTATTGAGAACTATCATTAAATTTTGAATATCATGAAAATGCAACCCTGTTGTAGGCTCGTCCAAAATAAATAGAGTTTTCCCTGTATCTTTCTTATAGAGCTCTGAAGCTAATTTTACTCTTTGAGCTTCCCCTCCTGATAACATAGTTGAAGGCTGACCTAACTTTATATAACCCAAACCAACTTCGTCAAGAGCTTTCAGCTTATTTGATATTTTTGGTTGATTTTTAAAAAAAATTACCGCATCAGAAACAGTCATATCTAAAACGTCTGAGATTGATTTTCCTTTATATCTTACCTCCAATGTATCACGATTATACCTTTTACCATTACAAGACTCACAGTTTACAAACACGTTAGGTAAGAAATCCATTTCTACTAATCTTATACCGGCACCCCTACATGTTTCACATCTGCCGCCCTTGACATTAAAAGAAAAAGCTCCTTGCTTTAGTCCCCTAATTTTAGATTCTGTTAATGATGAAAATAAATTTCTAATGTCAGTAAACACTCCTGTATACGTTGCAGGGTTAGACCTCGGAGTTCTACCAATGGGAGATTGGTCTACCTCAATTAGTTTATTTATATTTTCAATTCCCTTAATTTTATTGAAAGGTAAGAACTGTTTTCTTGAATTATATAGTTCCTTTTTTAGGTATGTAGACAGAGTCCCATGTATTAACGACGACTTTCCACTACCAGATACCCCAGTAACACAAACCATACATCCAAGAGGTATTGACAAGTCTACTTTTCTTAAATTATTTCCAATTGCACCAATGATATTTATACAATCACCGTTTCCAGTCCTCCTTTCTTTAGGAACCTCAATATCTAACTCTCTAGTTAAAAATTTAGAAGTAAGAGATTTTTGTTTTAAGAAATTTGATAATTTTCCATGAGCTACGACAATGCCACCACCAACACCAGGACCCGGACCAATATCAATAATATTATCTGCACATTCCATCATATCTCTATCGTGCTCAACAACAATCACGGTATTACCTAAATCTCTAAGTTCCTTGAGAGAATCTATTAGTTTATTATTATCTCTCTGATGAAGGCCAATGCTTGGTTCGTCTAGAATATATAGAACCCCAACTAACTTTGTGCCAATTTGTGTTGCAAGTCTAATTCTTTGCGCCTCTCCACCTGATAAAGTTCTTAGTGGCCTGTCTAAACTTAAATACTCAAGACCTAAGTTATACATAAGCTCTACCCTCTGTTTAATTTCTTTAATTATAGGCTCAGCAATTATTTTTTGTTCTTTAGTTAAAAATTTTTCGACAGAAGAAAGCCAATTTCTTAAACCTTTAATATCCATTGAGTTTAAATCCGATATTGAGGTATCATTAATTTTAAAGAATAAAGATTCCTTCTTTAATCTTTTCCCTGAACAGGTATCACAGTTGGATTCTGTTATAAAGTCAGTCATAAAATCTTTTGTCTTACCTGATCTAAATTTTAATGTTTTTTTAATAAAGCCACTAACGCCATTAAATTTAGTATGCCATAAAGTACCAGGATATTTAGTAGATTCTACTGCAACGTCAATGTTTTCTCCAAATAAAATATTATCGAGAATTTTTCCAGGAATGTTTTTAATTGGTGTAGAAATATCTAACCCACTCTGTTTTAAAACAGCATCAATTTTTTTGAATACCCACATATCTCTATACTGACCTAATGGAGCAATGGCTCCTCTGCTTATACTTAGGTTTTCATCAACAATGATATTGTCCTTGAGGATTTTATCTTCTACTCCCAAGCCTTTACAAGAATCACACCAACCGTAAGGAGAATTAAATGAAAAACTATTAGGTGATGGCTCCTCATATGAAATCCCGGTATCTGGATCCACTAAACTCTTGGAATAAAACTTTGAATTATTATCCTCATCAATAACGTATAATGTTTTGTCCCCGCTTTTAATCGCAATATCAACAGAGTTATATAGTCTAGGTGTTTCACCTTCTGAAACTATAAGTTTATCAACAACAATTTCAATATCATGAATGACATATCTGTCAAGCTGCATGTTTTTTTTAATTTCCATAACTTCTCCGTCGACTCTCACGTTTGAAAACCCTTTTTTTCTAATTTGGAGAAAAAGCTCTTTGTAGTGACCTTTTCTTCCTTTTACAACCGGAGCTGTAATTATGACTTTTGAATCATTGAAGTCTTTTTTAATATTTTCAATAATTTGATCTTGAGATTGTTTAATCATTTTCTTTCCAGAAAGGAAAGAATATGCAACTGAACCTCTTGCATACAATAATCTTAGGAAATCATATATTTCTGTAAGAGTACCTACAGTTGATCTAGGATTTTTAGAGGTTGTTTTTTGCTCTATAGATATTACAGGGGAAAGACCATTAATTTTATCTACATCCGGCCTCTCCATATTTCCAATAAATGAACGAGCATAAGCTGAAAAACTTTCCATATACCTCCTTTGCCCTTCAGAATATATTGTATTAAATGCAAGAGAACTTTTGCCGCTACCTGAGACACCTGTAATTACAACTAGGTTGTTTTTTTTAAATTCTAGATCAATATTTTTTAGATTATTTTCTCTAGCACCAAATATCTCAATCTTTTTTTCCATTAATTATTATCCGTATAAATGTTGCTGAGCGCCGAGGACAGCTCGGTAAATTTAAGTTTATAATTTGATTGAACTAACTTTTCAGAAGAGATATTTAATCCATTTAAAACTAAATCCGATTGCTCACCAAAAATGATTTTTACTATAAAAGATGGAGCTTTTATAAAAGTAGGATATGAAAATCTATTCAATGCTTTCAATAATGATTTAGTAAATTCGATGTTATCAACTCTTTCTGGAGCGACGGCATTATAAACGCCATCAAAACTTTTATCTTCTATTGCTGTTTTTATTATACCTACCATATCATTCTCATGTATCCAGCTGATCATCTGTTGCCCGCTGCCTATAGGAACTCCAAGGAATAATTTAAACAATGGATATAACCTTTTCAAGACACCCCCATCTTTTGAAAGTACCAATCCTATTCTCAAAATAGTTGTCCTAATACCTAGACTACTAAAGTTATTTATTTCTTTCTCCCATTCTTGTACTACATTACTTAGAAAATTGTCTCCTGGAATGTCATTCTCTGACTGGGGATTAATAGTGTTTTCCTTATAATATCCAGTTGCAGAAGCAGAGATAAATGATTTTGGTAGCTGCTCTCTATCCTTAATTTTATCGTAGAGTAATCTTGTTGAATTGACTCTACTCTCTAATATTTTTTGCTTATATTTTTTAGTCCATCTTGAACCGTCAATTGACTGGCCAGCAAGGTTAATAACTGAATATAAATTTCTGATCAATGAAATATCAAGAATAGATTTTTCAGGATTCCAGTTTATATATTCAACCCCATATTTGGAGCAAGGTTTTTTTCTTGTCAAAACATAAATCTTATATTTGGATTTGTCAATAGACTTAATAAGGCCCGATCCAATCAAACCAGTTCCTCCTGTAATTAAAATAGATTTCATATTTTTGCAGATATTTTTTAATACGTAGATATTAAATTAATGATGTCAATACATAGGTTTTTTACTTTATTTCTATTTTTTGCAATTTTTAATTTTGCAAAAGGCCAAAATAATATAGGAAAAGTTATCCCTAATAATGTTTTCACTCAAGTAAAGAAATCAAAAGCTGTTTTTAATGACTTAAATATAGAAGCTATATATTTCTCCACATTAATTCCCAAAAAAACTGTAATTGAGGAATTAGAAGGTTTATACGATAAACTTGGAAGTTTTGAAAAAGATAAAAAAATATATAAAAGCTCAATTCAAACTAAAGGTGAACTTTTTTCCCTAATAACTTCAATAGTTAAAAAAAATAGAAGAGTATACATCTATGTAAGTGATAAGAATGACCTAAAAAAAGAGTCATCAATAAATAATCTTCAAGAATCATTTAAAAAAATATTGATGAGGAGGTTTGTCAATGATTTTATAAAAGAACTTGAAAAAAACATTAAGAAAACCGATAGAAAGCAAAATAAGATTATAAGAAATAACCCTAATAACCTTACCATGAATTCTAGTATATTCTATAGAATGTACCAGAGAAAAGAATCTAAAAAAGTTGGGTTAAAATCTGCGCTAGAGACTCTATACAAAGAACTAGAAGAAACCAAAATAATATTTAACTCAATAAAATAATCTAAGAGTTAATTTCTACTTTCTCCAAAATATTTTTGATTATAAGTTCTGACTTTACTCCTTCAGCCTCAGCCTCGTAATTTAAAATTATTCTGTGGTTAAGAACATCATGCGCAATTTCTTTTACGTCGTCAGGCATCACATAATCTCGATTAGATAAAAATGCATTTGCTTTGGATGCTAGAGATAAGTTTATACTCGCTCTGGGAGATGCTCCAAATGATATGAACTCTTCAAACTCATTTAAACCAATAGACGCTGGTTTTCTGGTGGCATTAACTATTTCAATTATATATTTTTCTATAGATTCTGAAATAGAGACTTTGTTAATTTCATTTTGAATAGCCGAGATATCTTTTTTATTTAATATAGTTTTTGTAGAATTCTTAAAATTCAAATCAGACATCCTCTGCATAATTTTTAACTCTTCTTCTTTTGAAGGATAGTCTATGTTGAGCTTCATCATAAATCTATCTCTTTGTGCTTCAGGTAAAGGATAAGTCCCTTCTTGATCGATTGGATTTTGTGTGGCAAGAACCAGAAAAGGTAATTCTAATTTATAGGTGTCATCGCCTATTGTAACCTGCTTTTCTTGCATTGATTCAAGTAGTGCAGACTGAACTTTAGCTGGAGATCTATTTATCTCGTCAGCTAAAATGATATTAGAAAAAACTGGTCCTTTCTTTACTTCAAAAGAGGATTTTTTTTGATTATAAATCATGGTCCCAATAACATCTGAGGGAAGTAAATCGGGTGTAAACTGTATTCTTTTAAAATTCAGTTTTAAAACACTTGATAGGGTATTAACTGTTAAAGTTTTTGCTAAACCAGGAACCCCTTCTAACAATATATGACCTTGAGTAAAAAGACCCATAAGTAGTCTTTTGATCATATAATCTTGACCTACAACTACTTTATTGACTTCGCTGATTACACTTTGAATCTTTAAATAATTTTTACTCATCAAAAAAATATTTTTGGCAAATTTAACTATTTATTAATCTTTAAAACATGCTAGTTCTTGCTAAAATTTGTTAAAATTAAATATTATGAATAAGGCATTTAAAACGTTTTTATCAAAAATAAATTCTTATAAACCTGATAAGAATAAAAAAAATCAACTTGATGAAATAGTTATTAAAATTCAGAAAAGCTTATCAACCACGAAAAATATAGTTTTCTTGTGTACACATAATTCTAGAAGAAGTCAATTATGTCAAGTTTGGGGAAGCATCTTATCTAAGATTTATAATATTAACCTTAGGTTTTATTCTGCTGGAACAGAAAAAACAGAAGTCCACAAAGCTGTTTTTTATTGTTTTTCAAATTTAGGGGTTGAGGTTAAGGAAAATAAAATTATTTATGGAGATTTATCTTTAAGATTACGCTCAAAAGTGTTGGAAGACATCCATTCTGATAATTTCATATCTATCATGACTTGCTCAGATGCAGAAAAATCATGTCCCTCAGATTCAAGATCAATAAAAAACATAAACATGATTTATCAAGACCCTAAAATATATGATGATACTTTAGAAGAAAAGGAAAAATACTTAGAGACGTCAAAATTAATAGCTGAGGAATTAAACTATATTTTAAAAAAATTAGTTAATTCTATCTGAAACAGGTTCATTCTTCTTGACAAAAATTGAAGCTATAGCGGCCAAAACAAAAACAAACAATAAACCCCAAGGAGTAGCTTTTATTATTCCAATTGGCGAGGTGTTTTCTTCTATGGATTTTTCGATTTCTGGAATTGCACCGTCAATGGCTTCTTGAGGTGTTCCAAAAGAT
>Ga0181568_10002877_pt1 | contig 15650 bp, 15 predicted proteins | sample 101ome_20_FD_133758 | JGI IMG/M metagenome (GOLD analysis project Ga0181568, IMG submission 133758) | Coastal salt marsh microbial communities from the Groves Creek Marsh, Skidaway Island, Georgia - 101404AT metaG (megahit assembly) | ecosystem: Environmental > Aquatic > Marine > Intertidal... | reverse complement strand
CTTATTCTGGAGTTTATGATCGTAGAACGTCTTGATCTTGCTACTCTTTCATTTCCAACTGAAATATAGAATTTTAAAGGATCAACAATCTTAAATCTTGCAAAAGCATCAACAATTAATCTCTTTTGGTCTGCGGCAATTACTTCTTCTGGATCGTTATCTAAGTTTAAAATTCTTTTATCTAGATAAACAACGTTTTGAATAAATGGTAATTTAAAGTTTAATCCTGCTTTAGTTATAATTTTTTTAGGGTCACCAAATTGAAGAACAATTGCTTGGCTAATCTCTTGAACTACAAATAAAGATTGAAATACTACTACCGCTATTAAAACTATTGCAGGAATTATAAGTTTAACACCTCTCATTAATTGTTTCCTCCTGATTTTTTTAATTCAGGTAAAGGTAAATAAGGAACAACACTTGATCCTGACTCTTTATCTATAATTACTTTATCAATATCAGCCAAAACTTTTTCCATTGTTTCTAAATACATTCTCTCTTGAGTTACTTGTTTTGCATTTTTATATTCATTATAAATCGCTAGAAATCTACTTGCTTCACCCTCCGCTTTTGCTACTACTTCTTTTTTATAAGCTTCAGCTTGTTGTAAAACTTGTTCGGCTTCTCCTCGTGCTCTTGGTATCACATCGTTAGCATAAGCTTCGGCTTCATTCTTTGATCTTTCTCTATCAGCTCTGGCGGCCTGCACATCACGGAATGCATCAATAACTTGCTCAGGTGGATCGGCTTGTTGGGTTTGAACTTGTGTGATTTGTATACCTGAACCATACTCATCTAAAATTATCTGCGTAATTTCTTGAACTTCTACTTCAATTTTCGATCTACCCTCTGTTAAAATATTTTGAATTCTATTTTTTGCTATAACTTCTCTCATAGCTGTTTCTGAGGCTGCTTTAACTGTTTCGATTGGACTTTGAATATTAAATAAAAATTTCTGAGCGTCTTTTATCACCCAGAACACAGAGTAGTTTATATCTACAATATTTTCATCACCTGTTAACATTAAACTTTCTTCAGGAACATTTCCTACTCCAGAAGATCTACCGGTGTCACTTGCAGGTCTAAAACCAACATCAACTCTATTAACTTTTGTAACTTTAGGCGTTAATACTCTCTCGAATGGTGTTGGAAAGTGATAATGTAATCCTGGTTGAGTAGTATTCACATATTTTCCAAATCTTAGAACAACACCTTGTTCATCTGGTAAAACTCTATAAAGACCGCTCGCTACATAAAGAACAGCTAAAATTAATAAACCAATTATTATTGGACGTGAACCACCTGATTTTCCGCCAGAAAATTTATTAATCGTTTTTTGAAAATTTTTAATGATGTCATCAAGATTTGGTGGATCTTGTCTTGAACCTGATCCATTTCCACCAGGCGTACGTCCACCACCGCCTGGAGGAGGTGACCCCCAAGGTGATTGATTTTTAAAAATCTTATCTTTGAAACTCATGACACTTTATATAGTGACTTTTACTGCAAAAACAAGTTATGTAAGAGCGTTATTATGTCTGAAAAAAAAGTAGAAATGAGCAAAACAATGAAGGAAAAGCTTGCGCCTAAGCAATTTACTAAAACTCCAATAAATGGCACTAAAAATACTATATTAGTTTCAAGTGCGAAAGGTGGTGTAGGCAAATCAACTGTAGCAATTAATCTTGCATTTGCTCTACAAAATTTAGGATTAAAAATTGGTATTTTAGACGCTGATGTTTATGGACCCTCTCTTCCAAAATTAATAAACTTAAATGAAAAACCGAAAAGTGAAAATGGTAAAGCTCTTATCCCATTAGAAAAATATGACGCTCAATGTATGTCTATGGGATTTTTAGTCGATGAACAAACACCAATGATTTGGAGAGGCCCGATGGTCATCAGCGCTTTAAAAACAATGACACAAAAAGTTTTATGGAAAGATCGAGATGTAATCATAGTTGATATGCCCCCTGGAACTGGTGACACTCAGTTAACATTTGCGCAAGAGGTCAAAGTTGATGGAGCAATAATTGTTTCAACTCCACAGGATCTGGCTTTGTTGGATGTAAAAAAAGGAATTCAAATGTTTGATAAAACAGGGGTTAAGATTTTAGGTTTAATAGATAACATGAGTTACTTTAAGGGTGAAGATGGTAAAGAGTATAAAATATTTGGTGAAAGCGGTGTAGAGAAGACTGCTAAAGAATTTAATAAAGAGTTTTTAGGTCATTTACCAATTCATCAAGATTTAAGAAATTCAGCTGATAAGGGAGATCCATTAACACACGCTAATCCTGATCATGAAGTTTCAAAATTATTTAATGATATAGCTGAAAAAATTAGACGATCTTTTCTTTAAAATCAAAAGACGTCATTAATTCATTCCACTCTCTCTTTGAAAGACCAGAACTTTCATGATTTACTTTCTCACCTTTTGCCATTTGCTGTATTACTTTTTTACCTTTAGCTGAAACATGCACAGCACCTACTCTATAATCTAAGAATGCTGCGTGAGTTATTGGTACCCATTTTTTGACAGTATCTAACATTGTTTCTGCGTAAACTCTTATTTCGTATTGAGCATGACTATCTGCTCTTAAAAATAAAAAATTTAATAAATTTAAAAGATCTGTTTTCCAATACCATTGAGTGTAAGAATTTAAAGTAAGGTTCATTCTAGCAAGCTCTCTGGCAAGACCAGCTTTGCCTTCATCTATAGTGCTTCCATCAAATCTTTCGTTAAGCATTTTCTCATAATTGTCATAAGTTCTTGTTGCATCATCTTTTAAAATTTTTAAAACTTCATCAGCTTGCTCACCTGTAATTAAATCTCCTCTACCCTGTCTGTTAGATGTTGATTGAGCTGATAACTGATCTTTAGATGGAATATAAAATTCTTTATCTAATATTGAATATCTTGCAGAATATTCATTTACATTTGCTGTCCTATGCCTAATCCATTGACGAGCAATAAATATCGGTAATTTTACGTGATATTTAATTTCACACATTTCAAATGGTGTTGAGTGCCAATGTCTCATCAAATATTTTATTAATCCCTCATCGGTAGAAACTTTTTTAGTTCCTTTCCCATAAGAAACTCTAGCAGACTGAACGATGGAGCTATCATCCCCCATGTAATCAATAACTCTTACAAATCCATGGTCTAAAACAGGTAAAGCTTCATAAAGAATTTTTTCTAATTCTGATGAAGTTACTCTTTTTGTTGAGTTTTTTTGTGACTGTTGATCTTTAATTTCTTTTTGCTGTTCAGTTGTTAGTTTCATTAATTTTTCGTGAATCTTTAAAAGTTTTTATCTTAATTAAAATACTTAATCCAATAAAAGACGAAAGTTTGTTCTATATTACAACTTAATATTGTGAATAATTTTTATATATTTTATCAAATAGTAAAAAAGTAATATTCTTTTATTATTAATTCTTATTAATAACTTTTCTTTTTTTATTGTTTTATTTTTTAGAAGAGTATTAAATCTCTCCTCAAAGATATGATTTGCATTGTAAATATTAAAGATTTTTGACTCTTTTAAACCATTATTCTTTTTGATTATTCTCAATATTTTTACTTGAAGACTGCTGATAGGAACTTGTATTAAATTCATAAAAACAAAGCTCATACATAAATATGCGAAAAAGATATAAATAAATTCCTTAATTTCAATTAAGTCTTTAAAAATAAAAACCAAAATAATTTTAATGACTAATATTAAAACAAAAGAATAAAGTAAATTCGATAAATAACTATTTCTTTTTAAAGACTGGGATATAAAAAAAGTTAAAACGTAAATTAATGTAGTCAAAAATGGTAGTAGTAAAATCAGAAAATCAAATTTATTCATAAGTTTTGAGTTTAAATATTTTTATGACATAAGAAAAAAAATTAAGAGTATATCTTCCTTTTTGAGATAAAAAAATCTTACCCTTTTTTTTTGATATAAAATTATTTTGTATATTGATTTTAAGTCTGTTTTTAATAATTAAAGATAAAGCTTTTTTCTTAAATATCGATTTAATTTTTTTTTTTGAATGATTTTTATTTTTAATTAATATATCCAAAATTATCAGCGCTGGACCATTATTAATAATTCCAGGCATAAGCACGTACAAACAAAAAACAAATAAATTAAAATTTATTAGAGCATAGGTTAAATCAATTGAATTTGTTCTTATTATTAAGAATGATGAAATGACAAAAAGTACAACTATTGTTAAAATTTTACTTATATTTATATTAAATAATCTATAAGTTATAAATTGAAGAATAAAATATATAAAACAAAAGTAAAAAAAATTTAAAGGATATTCCATAGATCTAAATATTATATATCAATTAAATATCATTATGAAAAATATTAATAATTCAAATTTTGCAGTTTTACATAAACTTAGAAGACCTTTAATATTTGAAAACTTAAATTTACCAAAATTGAAAAAAAATCAACTTTTAATAAAAATTAAATACTCTTTCGTCTGTGGCACTCAACTTAATGAAATTTTCGGTTTAAAAGGAAAAGATAAGTATCTTCCGCATGTACTTGGTCATGAGGCTAGTGGTGAAGTTGTTTCCGTAGGTCCAAATGTAAAAAAATTTAGATTGGGTGAAAAAGTTTTTCTGTCTTGGATCAAAAAGAGAGAGCCTGGTTCAGTAAATCCACAATACTATAACAAAAAAAATCAAATAATTAATTCAGGCCTAGTAAGTACTTTTTCAAATTTTACTATAGTTTCAAAAGATAGAGTTTATAAAATTCCTTCAAAGATGCCCATGGATTTAGCTGCTCTTTTTGGATGCGCTCTGCCAACTGGATTTGGAATAGTTTTTAAATTTTTAAAAAAAATTTCTGCTAATGATTATGTGGGAATCTACGGAGTTGGCGGTGTTGGAATAATGTCTTTAGTAGCTTTAAAAGCATTAGGTATTAAAAATATTTATGCGGTAGATAAAAATAAAAAGAATTTACTACTTGCTAAAAGATTAGGTTGCAAATTTGTCGGTTCATTAAATGAAATTAATAAAATAATTGATAAACAAAAAATAAAAAAATCTAATATTAAATATAATTTTGAAATGTCTGGTAATTCAATTTTGATAGAACATGCTTTAAAAAATCTTTCTGCTAGAGGTAAAATGATTTTTGCAGGAAATCCAAAAAAAGGAATTAAAATTAAAATTAATCCTTATGACTTAATCTTTGGAAAAAATATTCATGGCTTTTCAGGTAATGACGTATCTCTTGAAGATAATTTACAAAAATATAGAAAAATTATTAATAAAATTGGTTACAAAAAAATTCAATCTATTTTTTCTACTTACAAATTTAAAGATATAAACTTAGCTATACGTGATTTCAAAAATGGATCCGTAATAAGACCATTAATTAAGTTTTAAAAAATAATTTTTTTTCTTTTTGCTTTAACAGGTTTTTTGTCAAATATCCTTAATTCGATGAATAGCAGAAGGAAAGATTTTAACACATCTATAATATTTTTAAGATTTATTGTAGTACGTGATTTGTGTGGCCATTTATAATTTACAGGAATTTCACAATAGGTAATATTTTTTCTGAATAATTTAGCAATTATCTCAGAGAAAATACCATGCCTATTAGACTTTAAATTTAATTCCTTAACTTTTTTTGAGGGAAATATTGAGGCACCATTAATATAATAAACATTGCAATCAAAAAAAATTATATAAATTAGTGAATAAGTTCTGGATATAATGTTTCTGTATTTCTCTCTTTCTTCAACATTTAATGGACACTGCATTACTAAGTCTGCATGACTATAAAACTTAAGAGAGGAAGAAATTGACTCGTGGCCAATATCATTGCCTCCTGGAATAATCATAAATTTTTTAAATTTACATAAATTGATACCTTTTTTAATTGAAAATCCCATGCCCATATTTTTGTTATTTTGGACAAATACTATATTTCTATATCGTGACTTAAGAACATTAATCTTATTTTCTATTCCATCCTGACTTCCATCATCCACTACTATTATTTCAAATTTTTTTATATTTTTAGCCAGCCTGATAGACTTATTTATTGTTTTAAATGTTTGTTCAATAAACTTAGCCTCGTTTAAAACTGGAATAATAAATGAAATCATTTTAAGTTATAATTAAATAGTATACTAACTTTCTAAAATGGAAACAAAGAAAATAATTTTATTATCCATATCAAGTGATATTGCTTTCGAGGTTGCTAATGATCTTTTAAAGAAAAAATTCAAAATTATTGGCACTTATAAAACAAGCTCAAATAAAGTAAATAAATTAAAAAAAGATGGAGTTAAATTATTTAAATTGGACTTGTCTAATAAAAAAAATATTGACCTAGTGGCAAAAAAAATAAATTATTTTACAAAAAAGAATTGGGATTATTTTATTTCTTTTGCAGGTCAATTAAACCCAATAGGAAAAATTATAGGTACAAACTCTAATAATTGGGAGCGATCTATTTACGTAAATAGTCTAGGACAATTAAGACTATTAAGTAAGATTTTGAAAAGAAATGCTAAAAGAAGGGTATTGTTTTTTTCAGGTTCTGGAACGAATGGACCAAAGAATAATTACTCGGCTTACACTCTGTCAAAAATATTATTAATTAAGTTTGTAGAACTTTTAGACTCTGAAGAAAAAAAAATAATTGCAGGAATATTAGGCCCTGGTTTTATCAAAACTAAAATTCACAATAATAAAAAAATTAAAGTATCTAAAAATGAGATTAATAAGATAAAAAAAATAATTAATTTTATACACTGGTTTTTCTCTCAACCCAAAAAAATAGTGGGAGGTAGAAATTTCAGTTTAGTAAATGATAAATTGCAAAGTAAAAAGATTATAAAATTTTTGAAAAGCAACAAAGATAATTTTAAATTGAGAAGATACGGAAACAATAGCTTATAATTTTATTTTATAATATCAACAATCATATTATCTAAAAATTCTTTTCTAGGCAGTAACGGTTCTGGGTCTTCATTTGGCCGGCCAAACTTTACTTGGGGAATTACGCCATGTTTTTTATCTATTTCAATGTTGCAAAAATAAGCTCCCTTACTATTAATAACCTTTTTAATCGTTTTTTTCAATTCAGAGTTATATCTACAACTTATTGTATTTAATCCATAAGACTCTACTACTTTTTGGAAATTTACTTTAGGTAATCCTTTTTCAAATGATGATGCAAAATATTTTGATTTTAACCATTGATCCTGTGTTTGTCTGATCATTGCATGACCAAAATTATTGACTAGAAAAATCTTAATTGGCAGATTTAATTTCATTAAGGTTGCTAATTCTTGAATGTTTAATTGAAACGACCCATCCCCAATAATAGCAACTATTCTTTTTTTTTTATTTTTAGCTAAACTTCCTGCGATTGCAGCTGGTAGAGCCCAACCCATAGCTGTATTATTAAAATCATGGAAAAGTAATTGATTTTTTTTAAACTTAAATGCTTGCATTATCCATGCGATAGCACAACCAGTGTCTGCAAATATAACTTCATCATTTTTACACTGGTTTGAAAGTTCGTTAATAAATACATAAGGGTTAATTTTTTTCTCAGTCAAATTTTTTTTTGTTATAATTGGGTACTTTCTTTTCCATAAATTAATTTGATTAATCCAAATATTAATTTGTTTTTTTTTAGTTTTAATTTTCAGTTTTAAAAGTTCTTGAATTAGTTTTTTTGCATCTGACCTAATTTTTAAATCAATTTTTAATCCAAATTTTTTAAATTTGTCTAATTCAAATTGGTCAACATCAACCACAATTTTCTTTGCTCCTCTCGCAAAAGTTTTAATTGGCGAACCTGTAGCTTTAGTGTCTAATCTTGACCCTAGCGAAATAATTAAATCTGCATTTTGAACCGTGAAATTAGCGTATCTTGTACCGTGTGTACCCCATGTCCCAATACTTAAAGGCAATTTAGATTCAATTATGTGTGCTGCTCCCCAAGTTGTGACAACTGGAAATCCTAGTTTTTTTATAAGTTGGATTGAAGCCTTCTCTGCGCTTGATAAATGAACTCCCCACCCTAAAATGATTACAGGGCGAGATGCATTTTCTATCATTTCTTTTAATTTTTTTATTTTTAAAGATTCATGTAAATATTTATTATTTTTTTTTGGTTGATATTTTTTTACTTTGCTTAAATTTATTTTTTCCCTTTGAATATTATCTGGTATGTCAATTAAAACTGGTCCAGGTCTTCCTGACTTTGATATATCGTAAGCTTTTTCTAATTCATAAACAATTTCACTAGATTTTTTAATTTTAATTACATATTTAGTTATGCTTTTAAATATTGAGACTGAGTCAGTTTCTTGAAAGCCAATTTGTCTTACTCCGGTTCCCTTGTTCGATCTTGTAGTGCTTACTTGACCTGTAATATAAATTACTGGAACAGAGTCAAAATATGCACCACTAACTCCTGTTACTAAATTTGTTGCCCCAGGACCGCTTGTTGCAAATGCAGCACCGCAATTCTTTGTTATTCTCGAATAACTATCGGCAGCCATAGCTGCAGCTTGCTCATGGACTGTAGGTATTAATTTTATTTTTTTTGATAAATATGCGGAATGAATTAAATGTAATGCTGCTCCTCCCGTAACTGCAAAAACATGATTAATTTTTTTTTTTACAAGAAATTTTATTATATAATCGCTTACTTTAATAAGCATCTATAACTTATAGAATTTATTAATTGTATTTACAACATGTGCAACATGTTTTTTATTTATAAATTCATGAACTGGTAATGATAGTGATGTTTTAGCTAATTTTTCTGATACTGGGAAGTCACCTTTCTTGTATTTCAAAAATTTTGCAGCTTTTTGGAGATGTATTGGAATTGGATAATGAACTTTAGCATCGATATCATTTTTAATTAAAAACTTTTGTAAACTATCTCTTTTATTCACATTAATATGGTATAAGTGAAATACTTCCTTTAGATATTTTTCTCTTTTAACTAGAATAACATTTTCATTTTTTGCCAGTAGTTTATCTAGTAACTTTGAGTTTTCTATTCTCTTTTTAGTAATATTATCTAACTTAAATTTCATTTTATAATTAGCTACTGCGGCTTGAATTGTATCAAGCCTTGAATTGTAACCAAAAATTTCCACATTATTTCTGTCTTTGAGACCATGATTTCTAATTAAATAAAGTTTTTTTGCTAACTCTTTTTTATTTGTAACGATAAATCCGCCGTCTCCCCAAACGTTTAAATTTTTGAGTGGGTGCATGCTGTAAGTACACACATCACCGTAATTAACTAAGTAATTATTTTTATATTTTGCTCCTATAATATGAGCACTATCTTGTACTACTTTTAAATTATATTTTTTTGCAATTGAAAGTATTTTATCCATTTCGCAAGGTCTACCCGCCCAATGAACTGGCATTATTGCTTTTGTCTTTTTTGTAATTGCTGATACAATTTGATTTTCATCTATATTGTAATCATCTTTAACATCCACAAACACTGGCTTAGCTCCAGCTGTTACAATTGAACCAACCGTAGCTACAAATGTATAGGGAACTGTGATTACTTCATCGCCCTGTCCAATTCCTAAGGCTTTTAAACTTAATAACAATGCGTCAGTTCCATTGCCAACACTTATTGCAAACTTTGCGCCAGTCCTTTTGGCAAAGTTTTTTTCACAAAGATCTACTTCTTTACCTAAAGTGTAATCTCCTTTTTTTACAACTTTTTCAATTTCTTTAAAAACTTTTGTATAATCAGCAAATTGTTCAACTAAATAACTATGATTAATTTTTAGTTTTTCATTTTTTTTATATTCACCTGGTAAAAAATTTTTCATTATTTAAGTTGGTTATCTCGATAAATTAAATCTTTGTTTAATACGTTTTTAATATACTTATCATGATAAGTTATTATCTCTTGTAACCCCATTTTTAAAGTATAAATTGGCCTCCATTTTAATTCTTCTCTAGATTTTCTAGAACCTAATTTGTAAATTAAGTCTTGTCCTACTCTACTCTTAATTTTTTTAACTAATTTTTTGAAATTATAGGACTTTAGGTCGCATACCTTATTTATAACATCATTTACAGAATAAAAAGAGTTTCCTGAAAAATGGTAAATTTTTCCAACTTTACCTTTTTTAATTAATTTTTCGATGCCATTGCAAAAATCATAAGCATAAATAAAATTTCTCTTTGATTTACCATCTCCTTGTAATGGAAACTTTTTTTTTGTTTGAACACAAGCTAATAGTTTTGGAATTAATCTATGCAATGGTTGACCAGGTCCATAAAAATTTGAAAATCTAGAAATAATTAAAGGAAAATCAAAAAATGTTTGATAATTTTTTAATAATAATTCAAAACTTAGTTTTGATGATGCATATGGAGTTTGTGGGTCAAAAAGATTAGAATTTTCCTCAATATATTTATCAGATGAACCAAAAATTTCTGGTGTTGAAATATAAATATATTTTTCTAAAAATTTAGAACTACTCAATGTCTCCAACATTTTTGTTTTAGAAGTAACATTGATCTTAAAATAAGTTTCAGAATTCTTCCAACTCTCATTAACCATGCAGATAGATGCAAAGTCTATTATTATTTGTGGTTTAATTTTTACAATTAAATTAACTAAATGATTAGGGTTTTTTAATAAATCAAGCTTAAATTCTTTAAATTTTTTGAATTTTTTATTAAATTTATAAGGTAGGTAAAATTTATTTTTTTTTTTTCTATAAGTTCCAAAAACTTTATAAATGTCTCGGGATAAGAGAAAATTCACTGTAGAAGATCCTGAAAAACTAGAGCTTCCTAATATAAGTATTTTTTTTTTCACTTTTGTTAAAATGGTCCTTTGAAATTTAAATTGGGAACATCATGTTTAATATTATCATTAAAATGAATATTAATTTTTCTATTCAATAATAATTCAATTTTATTCAAAATATTCTTTTTACTTACGTAAAAATCCTTGGTGTAAAACGTACCAGTCGGTGATGGAACATCCGGCAAAGTAATTAGCAAAGGTTGTTTCGATAATTTAATACTTTTGTCTTGAGATACTTGAGAAATAATCTCTGAACCTATTGAACATATTGGATGTGAAATAGTGTCTAGAACCAAAAGCTTCTGCGTTTTATTTAATGATCTTTTTATTATTTTCATATCTAGTGGTTTAATTGTTCTTAAATCCACGTGGTCGAAAAATATATTTTGTTTATTGAGGGCTTTTTTAATTGTTAACATTTCTAGTGTAGATAAAGAATAAGTAACAACTGTAAAATCTTTTCCTATGCTTAATAATTTTGAGTGCCCAATTTTATTTTTTTCTTTTGTAATTTTTTTTTCTTCTGATCCGTGCAACCACCTATGCTCTATAAATATTACTGGATTAGGATCTCTAATAGAATCTTTTAAAAGATTATAGGCATCAGATGGTAAAGAAGGCATTACTACTTTTAATCCTGGAATGTGAGCAAACCAACTTTGTAAGCTCTGAGAATGTGTTGGACCTTGTCCCCAACCTTTCCCTACAATTAATCTTATAGTTATAGGAATACTTTTCTGACCGCCAAACATGTAATGCCACTTTGCTGCACTATTAACTAATTGATCCATTGCTAATAAAAAAAAATCTAGTCTTTGATGCATCATCACACAAGGATTTTTATAAAGTGACATACCAATACCAATACCAGTCATTGCATTTTCAGATGTAGGAGTTTCAAAAACTCTTTGACTTCCAAATTTTTTCTCTAAACCTTTTGTCGTTCCGAAAAACTTTAAACTATCATTAACTCCAAGACCAAAGCATATGAGTTTTTTGTTTCTTCTCATTTCTTCGGTTAAGGCCTGATTAATTGCTTGTCCATAACTTATATTCATTTTTTGTAAACTAACTCCTTAATCTTTTTAAAATTTGGCTTCTTCAAATTTTTAATGGAATTAAATTCGATGTCCACGCTGTTTTTAATTTTTTTATCTATCAAATCAACTTTACTTTTATTAAACAAATTTTTTTTCATCAAAAAATCCCGACTATAAATTAATGGATCTTTTTTTTTCCAGTTTTTTAATTCTATTTCACTTCTATATCCAAGGTGAGTGTCATCATTGGGTCCGCAATGCTCTAGGTATCTATATGTTTCAATCTCAATAAAATGTGGAAAAGGATTTTTTCTTACTTTATGAAAAATATTTTTAAATTTCAAATAAAGTTTGTAGGGGTTATCTTGATTAAATTTATTTGATTTAGCTCCTATTGCCTCAGCTAATTTAAAAAGCTTTCTACCTTGGGGTTGTCTATCTTTTATATGCGTATAAACAGAATAAAAATTATTTTCACACACAAATACCACTGGAAGTTTTTTAATCACACAGAAATTTAATGACTCGTAAAAAACACCTTCTTCTAATGCAGCATCTCCAATATAGATACAAACAAGGTTTTTTTGTTTATTTATTTTCAAAGAATAAGCTAGTCCTACACCAACTGGTATAGAGTTTGAAACGATCGCAGTACTTCCATAAAAATTATTTTTTAAATCTATTAGATGCATTGAGCCACCAATGCCTTTGCTGCATCCTTCTTCATAGCCATGAAGCTCAGCAAATAATTTTTTTGCACTACCTCCCTTTGCTAAATAATGAGCGTGAGAACGATGATAACTGATAGCTATATCTTTATTATTTAATGCTAAACCACTTGCTGAAGCTACAGACTCTTGTCCAATAGATAAATGAGTTGGGCATCTCATCAAATAATCTTTATAATTTGATGAAATTTTTTCTTCTACATATCTAATTTTTTTCTGTAAACCATAAATTTTTTTATAAATTTCTTTATTCATTAAGGTTTAAACCAATAGTAGTCGCCAGTATATCCCGTTTCCAAAAAAAGCTCTTTCCATTTTTCAGTATGTAAAATTGTTTTAGCTGTTAAGTTCCACGCATACATTAATTCTTTTTCTTTATCATTAGAAAAAGCATCAACTGTTATAAACTTATGTCTTTTCGATACTCTCTCTATTTCTTGTAAAGATTTTTTACATTCATCAAAATCTAAATTATGAATTGTTGTGATAGAAATGACTAAATCAAAAGAATTGTCCTCATAATTTAAATTTTTAGCATCTCCTACTTTAAGGAATTTTTTTACTTCAGATTTACCATTATCTATAGCGTATTGAGAGATATCGATACCTTCAATAATAAATTGAGGATTAGCTTTAATAAAATCAAATAACATAAAACCTTTACCACAGCCAATATCAAGAATCTTGTCTCCATCTTTTAAATTGTAATACTTAATAAAATCAGGAATGACATTTGCCCAAAATTTCTCATTATAATAATACCCTCCATATCCATTTTTTCGATCTCCATCAAAAAAATCTTTTCCAAATTTTCTTGCTAAATTTTGCTGTTCTATTGTTTTAGACTCACCTCTTTTTGAAACATCCCTTTTTGATTTAGGATATTTAGATAATAGATTAATTTCTTTACCAATTTTATTTAACATCTAGTTCTCTCATTTTTTTTAAGTTAAAATTTTGAGTTCCAAACTTACTTTTTTTATTCTTTTTAAAATATTCAATTAATTCATCTATAGCATTATCAACTGTAAAAAGAGGCTTAAACCCTGTTTTAATAAGTCTCGATGAGTCCTGTCTGTAAGATCTTATATCAACGCTTTTATTGATTATGAGTTTTGCGCCTGTTTTACTTTGAATTTTTTTCGCGATTTTTAATATGCTGTAATTCTCAAATCCCATATTGTATACATCATTCTTAAAATTTTTTTTTGAAAATAAAAAAAAATCTACTACTCTCTCAATATCTCTTAAGTTCACATTTGGTCTTACTTGACTTCCTCCATCGACAAATATTTTCTTTTTATAAAAAGCATCGAAAGTAAGTTTGTTTACAGTTACATCTAATCTTAATCTCTCTGACAAACCACAAACAGTAGCTGGTCTTAAACATTTAATATCTATTTTATTTTTATAACTTAAAAATACTCTTTCCGCGATCATTTTGGTTTTATTGTAAACTGAAATTGGGTTAAGTTTTAAATCTTCGGTAACTCTATTTTCTTTTTTAATACCGTAAACACTTCCAGAGCTAAAAAAGATTAATTTTTTTACTTTATTTTTTAAGGCATGATCAGCAATTAATTTTGAAGCTAAGACATTAACTTCCCATGATAGATTAGGATTTAATTCAACTGTAGGATCGTTAGCTATATTTGCTAAATGGATTATTGCATAAGTATTTGAAATTTTTAACTTATCAAAATTTCTTATATCCTCTTTAATAATTTTTAAATTCTTGTTTTTTTTTAACTTGTTTCCAAACCATAAATTATCAATAATTTTTACTTTATGGCCTTTATTTAGAAGATATTTAGTTAAGTTTGTTCCTATATATCCACATCCACCTGTAATAAGAAAGTTCATTTATAAATTTATTTTAGAATATGATTTAACTGCTTTTTCAAAATGTTGTAATCAAAAATAGATACGTTTCCAAATTGATTTGTAGCATAGCTGGCTGCCAAAGAACTAATTAAAAGTGTCAACCTGGCATCAAATTTACTCGCAAGACACAATGCTGATAAAGCAAGAAATGTATCTCCTGCTCCTATAGCATCAACACTTTTTTGATTGAAAGCAGGGCATGAGATTGTTAACCAATTTTTGCAGTTGACGAAAAAAGATCCTCGATTACCTTGGGTCACAATTACATTTTCTGCAATTACTTTTTTTCTTAGTTTTTTAACCAAACTAAGTAAATTTGATGTTCCATCGCTTGTTTCGTAACGAAGTTCACTTTCATTTATAACTAATGTATTTACTTTTTTGTACTTAAAAACTGTATGATAACCTCGATTAAATGAATTTATTTGAGTATTTAAGAAAATTTTTTTTCTATTATTTGAAATTAATTTTCTTATTTTTTTGGTAAAAATTCCGTGTCCATAATCAGTTACAATAACTAAATCATTTTTACTTATTTTAGTTTTAAGTAAATTGAGTAATTTATTTTCTTCAGTAGTTGAAATAGGTTCATCGTTGATGTCATATATGCCGATAATTTTACTTTTTTTATATTCATCAAGGTACCTTGTTTTTAAAATTGTTGGGGAATTTTTTTTTATTAAAAAATTGTGATTTACTTTTTTATTTAGGTTTTTCAAAATAAATTTTTTCTCATCTCTTTTCGCTCCTAAAAAACTAAGTAAATTTATTTCTTTTACAAATGATGCGCATAAATTTGCAACATAACCAACACCACCAATAAATTTTATATCATTTTTTTTTTTGACAACCATTATTGGCTCTTTGCCCGATTTTCCAACTGCTTCTGTAGTTATGTATTTATCGATAATTGTTTCACCAATAAGTAAAGTTTTTTTACTTTTTATTATTTCTAATTTTTTTAAAATTTTATTTATGTCAAAATTTTTTCTTATTGAATTTACAAATTTTTTACAATCTTCGCTAAAATTTTGAAAACCATTATCATTTATAGCTTTGCTTGAACTAAAACTTTCCTTTTTAATAATAGAGAATTTTCCTTTAATTGATTTTAAAGCTTTAATTTCTAAATAAAGATTTTT
>Ga0181568_10002872_pt1 | contig 15661 bp, 15 predicted proteins | sample 101ome_20_FD_133758 | JGI IMG/M metagenome (GOLD analysis project Ga0181568, IMG submission 133758) | Coastal salt marsh microbial communities from the Groves Creek Marsh, Skidaway Island, Georgia - 101404AT metaG (megahit assembly) | ecosystem: Environmental > Aquatic > Marine > Intertidal... | reverse complement strand
TTTAAAATTTTTAATATATTATCTTTATCATATGAGGCACCCAAATAAGGAGATTTAGAGTTATAAATTTTTTTTTCAGGAAATTTTTTTTTAAAAAGGTACATGGCTGAACCAATTGCACCTCCATTATCACCAGGGCAATAAGGTATAAAAATATTATCAAAAATTTTTTTTGAAACAATTTTACCGTTTGCGAGAGAGTTAAGTGCACACCCTCCTGAGTAACTTAAGTTTTTATGCTTTAATTTATATTTATTTAATATTTGAAACAAAATATCTTCAAAAATTTTCTGAGTTGATGAGGTTAAATTTTGAGAAAATTCTTTTTCATTTGATAAATCGTTCAAAGAATTTTTATTAAAAATTTTAATAATATTTTCATTATATAACTCTTTTTGGTTAGGAGTACCTTCAAAATTGTAATTAAAATTATTTTTTTGAAATTTATAGTATTTTAAATTTAACTTAAAATCTTCACTATACTCTTTAAATAACTCTTTTTTGATCAGGTCATAGTATATAGGTTTTCCAAAAGCTGATAGACCCATAGCTTTATATTCCTCGCCGAATTTTTTAAAACCAGCCAGTTGTGTCATTGCTTCATAAAAAACCCCTAGCGAATTTGGAAATAAAATTTTTTTTTTAATAGAAATTTTTTCTCTATTACAATCAGCAATTACTATGCTATTAAAATCTCCAAATCCATCAATTGATAGTCCTAGACTTTGCTCAAAATCAGACATGTAAAAAGCTGATGAAATATGACTTACATGATGATCAATATAATGAATCTTGAAATTTGTATCGTTTCCAAATTTTTTTTTTAATATTTGCTTTAAATTTATTTTTTTTTTTAATCTATTTAAAATTTCATATTTTTTTGGACCTAAAAGATAGTTTTTTAGAAAAAAAAAAGATTTTGGGATAATATTTGATAACGGGTTAGTGTTTATTGTGATATCGGTAATTTCACTAAAATTAATCTTTGTTTGATTTAAGCAAAAAATAATTGATTTTTCAGGAAAACCTGACCAGTGCTTAATTCTGTTTATTCTTTCTTCTTCAATAGCTACTTCTAGCTTTCCATCAATAATTATACATGCAGAAGAGTCGGCGTGATTTGCATTTATTCCTAATATTATATTTTTCATTAAATCAAAAATAGTAAACTTTATATCCAAAATTGTTATATTTTGTTTTTATTTTTTCATCAACTCCAACTGAAGTACAAGGAGACTTGCTATAAAAACAGTAATTTTTTTTTGGTATGTAATATAGAAATACTTTATTTTTAAAAATTTTTTTGAGTTTTACTTTATCATTATTTGCAGAGTATGAGAAATATTTTGGCCATGGATAGTTATTATAATCAAGAAGAATATTTTTTGATATTCTGGTTATTTGTTTAAAACTCAATATAGTTATTGCTAAACAAACAACTATTAATGATATTTTTTTTATGCTGTATTTGTTTAGTGATGAAAATTGATTTTGAATTATTATTGCGAAAAATAAACAAATTGCTGAGATAAAATAAGAGTATCCATATCTATAAATTGGTGCTTTTAAAAACCATATCAAAATAGAAAATAGTAAAATTAAAAAAAGTGATACATATTTTTTAAAATTATTTTTTAATTTAATATTTTTATTTTTTAATCTAAATTTTATTTTTACAATTAAAATAAAAGTTATAATAATAAATAAAAAAGGTATAACTTTTTTTAATATTTCAATAAAATGGTTTTTTAACCAAAATTTTACCCAATAAAAATTTTTTAAATATTCATCGTATGATAAAATATTATTTTTTTGATTAGACCAATCTTTGGCCCATGCTTCCGATCCTATAGCAACATCACTAATATTTGACTCATAAAGAAAATTTGTCCATTGAAAATTAAGACACGTTTTAGGAATTGGATATATTAGGCAGCCTGTTGTTAATAAATTTTTTATTAACCAACAAAAAACAAAAAATAAAATGAAAAGATACTTTAAATTTATTAATTCTTTAATTTTAAATTGGTACCAAGTTAAAATTGGAATTAAAATCGATAGAATTAAAAAGGTTTTATTAAAAAAACAAAAAGTTGAAATAGTACAGAGAATATAAAAATTATTTTTTAAATCTTGAGATTTTTTATCTAATATTTTTAGATAAACCAAAACTAACAAGAAAAATAAAAAATGTCCCGGAGCATCATTTCCATATTCATTATATCTGTTCATTTTCCAGCAAATAAAAAATATAACAAGGACACAAAAAGCTTTAACGATGTTAAAATTTTTTTCTCTAAGAATGCCCACGATAAATATCATGATCACATAAACAGCGATTGTAGCCAAAGGTATTACAATTCCATTTAATCCAAATAAAAAGTTATAATGCAACGCGCTTAAGTATTGCATTATGGACGTGTGACCGAAACGTTGATGAATATTACTTACTCCTAAAATAATTTTATTTTCATTTAGAATGTTTGTATAAGGAAAATGATATAATGCTCCATCCGGATTATATGTCTTGCTAAAAACTAAAAGTAAAAAAGTACCTACAGAGCAGAATATAATATATTTTATTAACTTATTATCTTTATATTGTTCAAAATTATCTTTATTTAAAAATAAAAATATAGATAAAATTACTAGGAAAGTGACTGAATTGATAAATTCATTTAAAGGAAAAAAAAAATTTAAAAATAAACTTAAAAAAGATAAAAAAAATAACCCAAAAAGAGGTATAAAATAAAAAAAATGACCATCTTTTTTTTTCAGATTAAAAATATCGCAAAAAATTTTACCAGATATAAAGTGATATACTACAGACAATATAGAGCTAATAAATAAGTTAATCATTAATATGTTCCTAAGTGTAATTATACCAGTATTCAATGAAGTAAATACAATAGATGAAATAGTAGAAAGAGTTTTAAATACTAATTGCAAATTTAAACAGATAATTATTGTAGATGATAATTCAAGCGATGGAACAAGAGAGAAGTTAGAGAAATATAAAAATAGAGATTTGTTTAAAGTTATTCATCACAATCAAAATAGTGGCAAGGGAGCATGTATTAAAACAGCTACAGAATTTTTATTAGGAGATTATGTAATTATTCAGGATGCAGATTTAGAATATAATCCTAATGATTATGAAAGATTTTTAAAACTTGCAGAAGAAAAAAAATGTGATGCGATCTATGGATCAAGAGTTACAGGAAATAATTATAAAAATCTTAATTTATTTAGAATATTCAGAATTTTTGCAAACTTTTTTTTAACATTTTTATCTAATATTATTAATCAACAAAAAATTACAGACGCACACACATGTTATAAATTTATAAGAATTGATTTATTTAAAAGTTTAAATTTATCAACCGATGACTTTGCAATATGTCCAGAAATCACAACTAAGCTATCTAAGTTAGGTGTAAAAATTTTTGAGATACCAATAAGTTATAATGGAAGAACTTTTGAGGAGGGAAAAAAAATTAAACTCAAGGATGCATTTAAAGCAGTTTATGCATTAATAAAATTTAGATTTTTTTAAAAAAATAATATGTAAAAGTGTACAAAACCATACTTAAGCAAATTGATATCCAAAAATTATTTGAAATTACTAAAATTAGTAACGGAGAAACATTTAAAAAAAGAGAAACAATCCAAGTATACTTTTGATTAAATTTTTTAAATATAAAATGATGTAAATGATTTTTATCTCCTTCAAATGGAGATTTGCCAGACCAGATTCTTTCAATTGATACTCTTAGTGCATCAATGCCAGGAATTAAAAAAACAATAAAAATTTCATCGCAAAAAATATTTTCTGTTTTGTTATACAAATAAATATATAAAGATCCTATTAGACAGGTAATAAATGCATTACCCGAATTACCCATAAAAACTTTATTATTTAAGTTATAAAAAACGAAAAAAATTAAACAAAGAATTATCGTTAAAATAATTAAAGGAAAAGTTTTTATTTTAAATATTAAAAATAATAACCAAAATAGCATTGTAGATGCATATAATCCGTTAACACCATCTATGAAATTTGATGTATTAAAAAAAACAAACATACAAAATAATGTAAAAAATATTGAATAGTTATTTAAAATTAAATTTATGTTTAAATATTTAAAATTTATCTGATGTACAATTAAATTAGGTTCTAAAGGATAAAAAAATAAAAACAAAAAACAAAAAGTTAAAAATTTTCTGTTAGGTGTTAAGTCTTTAAGATCATCAATCCTGCCCAGAAAGAAAAAACTAATTGAAGTTATTATAGCAATTAGAATGTATTTTTTTGAAAAAATATACTCATTTGGAATAAAGCCAGTTATTAATAAAGCGATTAGAATAGGTATTAAACAAGCGCATCCTCCAATGTTTGATATTTTGTTTTTATGAATTTTTCTATTACTTCCAATTGAGTTATCTAAAAAATTAAATCTCTTAGATAATAGATCTTTATTATATAATATAGCAATTGTGATAGATGATAAAATTATAGCTATAATTATTGTTATTAAGGGCATTTATAAGATATTTGTTTTACATACATGAAAAATACATTTTTTCAAATTTCGGAAAATTATAATTATCAAATATGCCTAAAATTAATGTCAATATCAATATTATTGATTGTTCCTTCTTCTGTTGTGGGCGTTGCTATATTAAATCTATTTTTAATTTTTTTTGATTTTCTTTTCTTAATTTTTTTAATTATGAATTTGAAATTTTTTTCAATCAATAGAAATCAAAAAATTATTTTACTTTTTTCATTAATTTATTTATCTTTAAATATTTTTTTTTCAGAAGATATTAATCTGACCTTTTATAGAAGTTTGAATCTATTAAAAATGATAATATTTATTTTTGGATTTATATTTCTTTTTAAAAGTAATAAAAAATTAGATATTTATTTTTTAACCTCTGTTTTTATCACAGTAGTATTTGTTGCATTAGACACATATTATTAGTTTTTTTTTGATTATGATTTTTTTGGTTATGAGAAAGTTTCTAATTTAGGCGGAAGACTAAGTGGACCTTTTAATGATGAATGGGTGGCGGGCTCTTTTATTAGCAAGCTAACTTTTTTATCATTATTTTTTTTATTAAAGTTTGAAAAAAAAATTATTAATATTTTTTTTCTTATTTTTTTAATTGTATTAACTTTTTTAACAAATGAGAGAATGGCATCAATAATCTTACTTTTTTCTTCTATATTTTATTTTATTTTTTGTGATAAAAAAATTATTAAAAATATTACAATATGCTTTCTAATTTGTTTTACTTTAATTTTTTTAATTTTTAATAATCAATATCTCAAAAAAAGATATGTAGATACTACTCTATCCCAATTAGGAATCTATGAATCATGGCATAATAATGTTGGCAGTTTCAAAGGAAGTCAATATTATGGACACTTTTCTAATGCAGTTGAGATATTTAAAAAAAATATTTTATTTGGATCTGGTTTAAATACTTTTAGAGTTGTTTGTGGAAAAGAAAAATATAGTACAAAAGAATTAAAGAAAATAAAAAATAGTTGCTCAACTCATCCACATAATTTTTATTTTGAGATATTATCTGATACAGGATTATTCGGTTTTTTTTTATTTTTATATTTTCTTATAAAAATTTTTAAAAACATATTTTATATTCAGAATTATAATCAAAGAATTATTTCCTTAACAATTTTTTTATTATTATTTTGGCCAATAAAAACTACAGGTTCTATTTTTTCTAGTTGGAATGGCTTTTTATATTTGATCAATATTTCCTATATTCTATATTTAAGTAGATACTCTGGATTTTTAAAAAAAAAATTAAATAATTAATTATGATTAGCAATTATGCAGGATTAAATTTTTTTGATTTTCCATTAAATATATTAGTATTTATATCTTTTTTTTATGGAATTTTTAGAATTAATTTTTTATTTTTAAACTATATAAAAATTAAAATATCTAAAGAATTTATTTTTCTATTCTTTTTTATTGGATTCGGATTTTATCTATTTCTTGTATATTGTTTGATTTTTTTTGAAGTTAAGTATGCAATTTACTTTATTTATATTTCTTATATTTTATTTTTTATTGTCACATTTCTTTCATTAAAAAAAATTAAAATAAAAAAAATTAAAATAAAAAAAATAAATTTTGAAAAAAAATTAATTTTACTATTTATCGTTATTTATTTCTTTTTATCTTCAGTGCCAGTTAGTGATGCAGATTCACTCAGTTATCACAGTGCTTTTGGAGCTTATCTATTAAAATATAATTCTACTACATGGTTATACGAAGCTTATCTTATGCATCCTGACTTTTTTGTCTCCGGATTTGTTGAAATTTTAAATTTTATTGGATTAGTACTGATGTGCGATAATTTTGGGTCACTATTTAATTTTTTTAGTTTAGTATTTATATGTTTTTTTATACTCAACAATTTTAAAAATAACTCAATTAATTTTGTAATTTTATCAATAGTTAGCTCACCTATACTATTGCCAATGATATTTTCTCAAAAAATATATATTTTGCCTTCATTTATTTTATCAGCAATTATTTTTAATATATATAAAGTTAAAAAGTTAAAAACCTTTGATGAATTTTTAATACTTTCATCTATGTTTTTAATTTTAGCTTTTAAAATTAGTTTTTTGTATTCGACATTTCTTATCATTGGATACATTTTTTATAAAAATAAAGTTTTTTATAAAACTTTATTTTTATCAGTACCGGGAGTTATAATTTTTTTTATACCAATAATTATAAAAAATTTAATTTTTCATAATGATCTTTTACCGCCATTTACAGGTGAATTATTGAATTTGAATTCAAATTATTTAAATGTTGCTGCCAATTTTTTTAAAGATTATGATCTTGCTCTTAGTGCTGAAACATTTTTATTATTGCCAATATTATTTTTAATCCCACACTATGGACAAGCTGGTTCAGTATTTATTAGCTGGTTTAATATTGGCAAAATATATGGGTTTCAGTTTTATAATTTTTTATTTTGTAAAATAATTTTTCAAAAAAAAGAGCTTTTAATAATTTTAATACTAAGTTTGTTAACAATTATCTTAAGCAAAAATATTAGTACGAGGTGGTTTCTTTATATTTTTTTCCTTTTACAATTATTAATTTGCTATGAAAATTTTTTAATCAATAAGCTTTTTAAAAAAATTATTTACTTTCAAAGTATTTTATTTTTTAGCTTTCTCTTATTTTATTGCGTTTATTCTTTTCCAACTTTAGTAAGCAATAAATATAAAAATTTATTTTTGCTCAAACATGCACATGGTTATGAATTGTCTCTTAAGTTAGAAAATTTGAGAAATAAACTGAAACTTAATTATGATGATAAAATTGTATATTCACATAGAGCACATTATTGGACTAATATAAAAGATGGTAATTTAAATATATCCAATGAATGGTTACCTTTAGTTTTGAGTAAAAATGATAAAATTTTGCTTAATAAGAATTTTAATAAATATTTATTAGATAAAAAAATAAAAATTTTAGTTATTAGAAAAAAGAAAAATTTAGAAAAAATTATAAAAAAATCTGTAGTAATTAATTGCAAAGTAAAATTTGGAGAGTTTGTCGCAAATCATGCAACAAGAAATTTTTTTTTCTCAGGAAAAAAAGAATATAATTGGATATATTTTGAGAATTCAAATTTAAAGGAATGTTTAAAAAGTGAGTAAAAAAATTTATTTATCATTTCATAATAGTTTTTTTGACTCTATCATAAAAAGAAAAAGAATAGAAATTTTAAAGATTATTAAAAGTGAGATTAAAAAAATTTATATTAAGACTTGCTTAGATATTGGAACCACTTCAGACTTTCGTAATAAAAGCTCTAATTTTATTATTAAAAATCTAAAAGGGTATCAAAAATACTTTTCTATAAGTGATCAAAAAATTATTGATATTTTTTTTACTAAATCTTTAAAAAAATCTATTACAGCTCCAATTAAGCCAAGTATTATGAAAAAATTTAAAAGTGATTTAGTTTTATCTTCAGCAACTATTGAGCATGTGGGAAGTAGAAAGAATCAATTAAAAATGTTTAAGAACATATCATTATTAACCAAAAAAATTTTCATTATAACAACGCCAAACAAAAGTTATCCAATAGATTTTCATACAAAATTACCATTATTACATTTTTTTCCAGATTATATTTATAGAAAAATTTTAAAAATTTTAAGATTTGATTTTTTTTCAGAAGAGAAGAATCTTAACCTCTTATCTTTTGATGATATTAAATTTATAATAGAAAAACTTAAATTAGAAAAAAGTTTTCATATTAAAATTAAGTTTATTAAACTTTTATTCTTAAAATCAAATTTTATTATTATTGGTAGAAAAAAAAATTAAATTTAAAATTATTTGGTTGCGGGGCTAGGATTTGAACCTAGGACCTTCAGGTTATGAGCCTGACGAGCTACCAGACTGCTCCACCCCGCGATATTGAAGATCTAATATAATAATAAATGTTTCAATTCAAATTTTATTTTTGTATATAGGTTGATATTAAATTTATGGGATTAAAACTTAGTGTAATAATACCTTGTTACAATGAAAAAAATACAATTTTGCAAGTTATAGATAAGGTGGAACTGGCAGAGCCAAATGAAAAAGAAATTATTGTTGTAGATGATGGGTCTGATGACGGTACAAGAGAAATTCTTCAAAAATATAGCCTTAAATCAAATTTCAAAATTATATTTCATGAAAAAAATTTAGGAAAAGGAAGTGCAATTCAAAGCGGACTTAAAAGTGTTCAAAATGATTTAGTTATTATTCAAGATGCAGATCTAGAGTACAACCCTAATGATTATCCTTCACTATTAATTCCATTTAAAGAAGCTAATGCTGATGTAGTTTATGGTTCTAGATTTGCAGGTGGAAGAAGATATGTAAGAATTCATTTTTTTTGGCATCATTTGGCAAATAAAATTTTAACTTTCATTTGTAATATATTTACAAATTTAAATCTTACAGATATGGAAACTGGATATAAAGTTTTTAAAAAAGAGCATATTTCTAAAATAAATCTTAAAGAAAATTCTTTCGGAATTGAGCCTGAGATCACTATTAAACTCTCTAAACAAAAATTAAAATTTTTTGAAGTTCCAATATCTTATAATGGTAGATCTTATTCAGAAGGTAAAAAAATAGGTCTCAAAGATGCATTCAGAGCAATATATTGCATTGTAAGATATTCAATTTTTGATTAGGAGATAATATAAAATGAAATGTTTAATAGCTGGAGCAGGAGGTTTTATTGGAGGCCATTTGATGCAAAAGCTCATCAGTAATGGTCATGAAGTGGTTTGCGCAGATATTAAGTCTTTAGATACGTGGTTTCAATTATCAAAAAATAATCAAAATTTTTCAAAAGATTTAAGAAGTTATGATAATTGTTTAGAAGTTACAAAAAATATTGATTATGTGTTTAATCTTGCATGTAATATGGGAGGCATGGGATTTATTGAAAATAATAAAGCTGATTGCATGTTATCAGTTTTGATTAATACAAATTTATTAAGAGCTAGCTTAAAAAATAAAGTAAAAAAATTTTATTTCTCATCATCCGCCTGCGTATATAATGCAAGTAAACAATTAGACCCTTTTATCAAAGGTTTAAGAGAAGAAGATGCCTATCCAGCTATGCCCGAAGATGGTTATGGTTGGGAAAAGTTATTTAGCGAGAGAATGTGTAGACATTTTTACGAAGATTTTGGATTAGATGTAAGAATTGGAAGATACCACAATATTTATGGCCCAATAGGAACATTTGATGGAGGTCGAGAAAAAGCTCCAGCTGCAATTTGTAGAAAAATAATTGAGGCAAAAATTAATAAAAAAAAAGATATTGAAGTTTGGGGTGACGGAAATCAAACTAGAAGTTTTTTATATATTGATGATTGTATAGAAGGAACTTTATCAGTTTTTAATTCAAATTTTACAGATGTTTTTAATATTGGCAGCGAAGAACAAGTCTCAATAAATCAGCTTATTGATATTATAGAAGGAATTGCAAATTATAAAATCAATAGGATTTATGATATTTCTAAACCAAAAGGTGTAAGAGGACGATCGAGTGATAATTCTTTTATAAAATCTAAAATTAATTGGGAGCCTAAATTTTCATTGGTATCTGGTTTGGAAAAAACGTATGCCTGGATTTATGATAGATTAAATAACCACAAAGATAATAAAAGATTTTCTAATTTTTAGAGCGAATGAAAAACTGAGAAATCTTTGAAATATTTTTTAATAAAAGTGTCAAAATTCCGCCGACATTATTGTTATTGATAATTTTTATATCCTCTTTCATTTTAGTAATGATATTTGATATTTTGTTACTGTTTCCACCAATTAACATTTTGACTGATTTAATGGGCAGGTAGTAAGCTTTAAGATCTTTGCTCTTTAGAATTCGTAATATTAGATCATAATCAAAGGAAACTTTGTAAGAATTATTAAAATAACCAATCTTCCTTAAAAATTTTTTAGAAACAAAGAAACCAGGATGAGGTGGCATCCATCCATATTTTATTTTTTTTTTAAAATATTCCTTTTCTAAAATTTTATTAGTGAATTTATCTGATATCCAATTTCTAATTATTTTATTTTTATAATTAATGTAAAAAATATCAGTATAAACTACGTTACATTTTTTTTTTGAAAACACATCATTAATTCTGGCTATTATATTTTTGCTCACTAAGGCATCATCCGAGTTAAGAAAACCAACAATATCGCCTTTGCTTTTTTTAATTCCAAGATTCCAGGCCTTAGAAATTGACATATTTTTTACTTTGATTAGCTTAGTTTTTGAAGTTTTGTTTTTTTTTAATATTTGGTAGGTTCCGTCCATTGATGAATTATCTATCCAAAGCATTTCTATATTTTTAAAATTTTGTTTTTTTAAAGAATTTATACTCTTGCTAATTGTTTTAGCTGAATTATAGGAAGTTGTTATTATACTGAATTTCATTTTATATTTGAAAATTTACATACCATAATATTATAATGAGTTGGTAAATAGTTTTGGGCATGTAGTTCATTGGTAGAACGCTACGTTGACATCGTAGAGGTAGTAAGTTCAATTCTTACCATGCCCACCAAATTGTTATTAATTCAACTTTTTATTGAGTTTTATCTCCTTTACAAATTATAATAAAAAAAGTATTAACCACCCTGCCTGGTAATTATTGCGAAAGGGTAATACCCGATCCATTTCGAACTCGGAAGTCAAGCCTTTCTGCGCCGATGGTACTTTGCCTTAAGGTATGGGAGAGTAGGTCGTTGCCAGGCTTTTAAATACAATGCATATATTCATCACAGGTGTTGCAGGTTTTTTAGGATCAAACTTAGCTGACTATTATCTCAAAAAAGGTTTTAATGTTTCTGGTTGTGACAACTTAGTTGGCGGCGATCTAGACAATGTACATCCAGATGTAAACTTTTACCAAGGCGATTGTGAAGATTTAGATTTTATGACAAGAGCTACAAAAAAAAATGTTGATGCCCTTTGTCATGCCGCAGCTTATGCTCATGAAGGACTTTCAAGCGTTTCACCTACCTTGATAGCAAGCAATAATGTTACCGGAAGTGTTTCAGTTTTTACCGCATCAATTAGAAACAAAATTAAAAGAATAGTATATTGCTCTTCAATGGCAAGGTATGGAAATATTAAAATTCCCTTTAAAGAAGATGATATTTTAAATCCTGTAGATCCATACGGTGTATCAAAAGTTGCAGCAGAAAATATTTTAAAAATTTTATGTGATACACACGGTTTAGAATATAATATTGCTGTCCCACATAATATTATTGGACCAAAACAAAAATATGATGATCCTTATAGAAATGTAGTTTCTATTATGGTCAATTTGATGTTACAAAAAAGAAGTCCTATTATTTATGGTGATGGAGAGCAAAAAAGATGCTTTTCTGATATTGACGACTGTATATTTTGCTTAGACAAATTATTAACTGATCCAAATATTAAATCTCAGACTGTAAATATTGGACCAGATGAAGAATTTATTTCGATCAACGAACTTTTTAAGAAAGTGTCAAATAAACTACAGTTTAATGAAGAAGCATTATACTTTCCTGATCGACCAAATGAAGTAAAGCATGCAACTTGTTCCTCAGATAAAGCAAGAAAACTATTTAACTATAAAACCACAGTTACGTTAGAGAAGTCTATTGATAAAGTAATTTCATTTATAAAGGAAAAGGGGCCTAAAAAATTCAAATATAACTATATGCTAGAAATTGAAAATGAAAACACCCCTAAAACATGGAAAGAAAAGATATTTTAATTTTAAAGATATTTGTTATAAGCCCAAATTATGAAAGTCGTAAGTTCACTTAAATCTCTTAAAAAGCGAGACATGAATAACAAGCTAGTAAAAAGGAAAGGCAAGTTATATGTCATTAACAAAAAAAACCCTCGAATGAAGGCTAGACAAGGATAATGGATATTAAAGATCAAAAAGAAACCTGGGAAGGTTTTACAAAATTTGTAACCATTTCATCAGTAGCTATAATTATTATTCTTTCTTTAATGGCATTTTTTTTACTGTAAAAAAAAATGAATGCAGGTTTTTTGTCAGATAGCAATGAATATGAATTACGTTCATTAATTTTACCTGAACATATATCTATTTTTAAAAAAAAAGGTTTTAATGTTTATTTAACTGCAAATTATTCAAAAAAACTAAGTTTGAATGACAATGTATATATTTCAGCTGGAGCGGAAATTAAAAGTGAAGAAGAGGTTTTAAGTCAGTCTGATATTATTTTTAAGATTACTAGTGATGGTATAAACAAATTATCTTTTAAAAAAAACTCAATTTTAGTTATCCCTTTTTTTGATAAAAGTGATCAACAAATTTTAAATTTTGTTAAACAAAATAATATTAAAGTTTTTGCGCTAAATTTCTTACCCAGAATTACTAGAGCACAATCAATGGATGTTTTGTCTTCACAGTCTAATTTAGCAGGATATAAGGCAGTTATTGATACAGCCTACGAATTTAGCAAAGCTTTGCCGATGATGATGACAGCTGCTGGAACAATTACACCAGCTAAATATTTTATTATAGGAGCAGGTGTTGCAGGTTTACAAGCTATTGCTACTGCTAAAAGATTAGGAGCAGTAGTTTCTGCTACTGATGTGAGGCCAGCTTCAAAAGAACAGGTTGAAAGCTTGGGAGCTAAATTTATTTTTGTAGAAAGTGAGGAAAATTTAGAGACTCAGGGAGGATATGCAAAAGAGGCGAGCGAGGACTATAAAAAAAAACAAGAGCAGTTAATTAAAGATACTGTAAAAAATCAGGATGTTATAATTACCACGGCATTAATTCCTGGTAAAAAAGCTCCGTTAATTATTAATGAAGAAATGGTTTTAAGTATGAAACCTGGATCAATTATATGTGATTTAGCAACTTCACAAGGAGGCAATGTTGCTTTTTCTGAAAAAGATAAAATTGTAGAGAAAAATGGTGTTAAAATTATTGGTTATTCAAATTATGCATCTAGAACAGCAAGCTCAGCATCTGCATTATTAGCTAAAAATATTATTAATTTTTTAGATCTTTTAATAGATAAAGAAAGTAAGAATATTAAAATTCAAGAAGATGATGAAATCATAAAAGGTGTTAAAATAAATTAGTTATGGAAGTTGTTGATCCTTTTATATTTAGATTTGCAATATTTGTACTTTCAATATTCGTAGGCTACTACGTTGTTTGGAGCGTAACTCCAGCATTACATACTCCTTTAATGTCAGTTACAAATGCTATTTCATCTGTAATAATTGTTGGGGCAATTGTTGCTGTAGCAGTTTCAAATTTAGACAGTGGTCAAATGCCTTTATATGTCGGAGCTATTGCAATTTTTCTTGCTGCAATCAATATTTTTGGTGGATTTCTAGTCACTATGAGGATGCTTGCAATGTACAAAAAAGGAAAGAAAAAATAATGCTTTCAGTAAATATCATAGCATCTTTATACTTGGTTTCTGGAATTTTTTTTATACTTGCTTTGAGAGGATTGTCTTCCCCGGAAACATCAAGAACTGGAAATTTTTTTGGAATGACCGGAATGTTTATTGCAATAGTTTCTACAATCTTAGGGTTGGAAAGTATTGAAGTTTTATTAAATAATTTAGAATTTATCTTAATTCCTTTGATTCTCGGCGGTGTTATTGGAGGTTTTATTGCTGCAAGAATTGCTATGACTTCGATGCCACAACTTGTAGCTGGCTTTCATAGTCTAGTGGGATTATCAGCAGTGTTAATAGCTGTTGCAGCTTTTTATAATCCATCTGCTTTTGGAATTGGAAGTATTGGTGGTATCAAAACATCATCTTTAATAGAAATGTCACTCGGTATTTCGATTGGTGCAATTACCTTTACCGGTTCTTGTATTGCATTTTTGAAATTACAAGGCATCATGTCAGGTGCTCCAATTACATTTAAAGGACAACATTTTTTAAATTTAATATTAGGTTTAGTAATATTATTTTCAATTTTCTTTCTTGTAAAAAATCAAACAGAAAATTATTTTTGGATTTTAACTATAGTTTCTCTAATTATAGGTTTTTTAATTATTATACCAATTGGTGGAGCCGATATGCCTGTTGTAGTTTCAATGTTAAATTCTTATTCAGGTTGGGCTGCGGCTGGTATTGGTTTTACTTTAGAGAATACTGCTTTGATTATTACTGGTGCACTTGTAGGTTCTTCTGGCGCAATACTTTCGTATATAATGTGTAAGGGAATGAATCGATCCTTCTTTAATGTAATTTTAGGAGGTTTTGGAGGAGAAGATGTTACTCAACAAGTTCAACAAAAAAATGCAAAACCGGTAAAGCAAGCAGGGGCAGATGATGCGGCATTTTTAATGAAGAATGCATCTTCGGTAATTATTGTTCCAGGTTATGGAATGGCTGTGGCACAGGCGCAGCATGCATTAAGAGAGATGTGTGATAAATTAAAAGAAAGTGGAGTCAAAGTTAGTTATGCAATCCACCCCGTTGCTGGAAGAATGCCTGGACATATGAATGTTCTTTTGGCTGAAGCAAACGTCCCATATGACGAGGTATTTGAATTAGAGAGTATAAATAGTGATTTTGCAAATACAGATGTTGCTTTTGTAATTGGTGCCAACGATGTCACAAATCCAGCAGCAAAAACAGATCCACAAAGTCCAATTTATGGAATGCCAATTTTAGATGTTGAAAAAGCAAAATCTGTACTTTTTGTCAAAAGAGGTATGGCATCTGGATATGCAGGAGTTGAAAATGAACTATTTTTTAAAGACAATACTTTAATGTTATTTTCTGATGCCAAAAAAATGGTTGAGGAGATATCTAAATCTTTAGATTAAAATCTTGCTTTTAGTTTTCTAAGTTTTTTAAATCTTTTTTCGGACTCTTCTTTTTCTCTTTTTTTCTTTTCGGAAGGTTTCTCGAAGTGGCTTTTAAGTTTTAGCAATCTAAAAGTACCCTCTTTTTGCAGCTTCTTTTTTAATACTCTCAAAGCTTGCTCTAAATTATCATTTTTTACTTCTATTTTAATAACCTACCTCCTAAAGCGAGGGCAGATAGCA
>Ga0181568_10002867_pt1 | contig 15667 bp, 8 predicted proteins | sample 101ome_20_FD_133758 | JGI IMG/M metagenome (GOLD analysis project Ga0181568, IMG submission 133758) | Coastal salt marsh microbial communities from the Groves Creek Marsh, Skidaway Island, Georgia - 101404AT metaG (megahit assembly) | ecosystem: Environmental > Aquatic > Marine > Intertidal zone... | reverse complement strand
CGCTCGCGCTCTCCGAACCCTCGTCGCTGTCGTACGCGGCGAAAAAGCCCATGTCGGGACGCTCCCGGCGATGCTCGTCGGCGACTTTTTCGCGAGGCGGCGGCGCCGTCTCCGCGATTTTCCTCTCGTCCTCGTCCGCCTCGTCGTCCACGGGTGGTAACGACGCCAGAGCCGCGCGTTTATCGACCACTTTCACGCTCTCGTCCACCCACGGAAACATCCAAAGCGCCTTCGTCGACCCGGCGTCGGCGAAAAAGTCGTTATTGACGAAGAATCGAAACAGTTGCAACAACCGCCCCTCGTCTCTTCGAATCTCCTTGTCCAAGAGCTTCTTCAACAGCGTCTGCGGATTCCCACCCTCCACCGACGTCGTCTTTTTCTCCGCGAGTTCGTGCTTAAACGGACACCTCGACCCGGATTTACACCTCCCGCGCGCGAAGAATCGACAGCGTTGATCGCTGCTCGGCGCCGACGCGTGCTTGAAATCGCACGCGGCGCCCTTGCGACACCCGCCCTGTAACCAAAATCGACACACCTTGGTCGACGCCGCGCCGCCGCCCTCCGTCGTCGGCGGCGGCGGCTCCACGACGCCGTCGCCGTCCTCTCCGATTTCCTGCGACGCCTCAAAGTGTCCCATCTCGCGTTGTTTCGCTAAAATTTCCCTCAACCGCCGCCGACGCGCCTCACTCGCGCGTTCCTCCTCCCCCGCCTCCAACTTTGCCCTGACGTTACGATCGCTCGGCCAGTGTTTCGCGCGTTCCTCGCGATACTTGCGCACGTCCTCGGACAAACGCGTCGGGTCCGCCGGTCGCAGTTCCGAAACGTCGGCGGCGGCGGAGTCGTTCGACGCCGACGTTCGTCTCTTTTTGGTGGACGACGCGTCCATCGCCGCGCGCGCGCGTCCAAGAGACGTCCCCGTCGACGCCGTCCCACCCCCACCCGTCCCCGTCGTCCTCGTCGTCGTCGTCGTCCCGGCGTCGCCGCCCCCGTCTCGCGCGCGCGCCGACACGACGCGCGCCGTCTCCGGTGCGCCCGCCACGCGATACCCACCCCCACCCGGCGCCCCCGGCGGGACGTACGCGCGCGTCGACGGCGTCGGCGTCCACATCGCCGCGTGGTGCATCGCGCCCACCGTCCTCGGTGTCGTCGTCGTCGTCGACGCGAGGTGCGCCGCGCCGTCGATTGTAATGTACGCGGGACACGCTCCCGACGCCACCCACGGCGGCGGCGGCGGCGGCGGCGGCGGCGGCGGACGCGCACGACGACGCGTGTTCGCGTCATTCGACGACATGTCCGCGCGACGCGTCGAATTCGTGCGCGCGCGTCGGCGTGTGACGGTTTCATGAGCGATTTCATCAATTCGCGCTCGGCGGCGTCGAAAAAGCGCGGCGGCGAGCGGCGAGCGGTCGAGACGTTTGCGCGAGACACACACGCATACACAAACTCTATGATATATAACTCCTAAAAAACGTTTCTACGCCGTTCTCGCCGCGCGCGCGATCCTCTCCTCTCGACTCACCGCCGTCTCGACGACGGCGTCGGCGACGGCGTCGAAACACGCGCGCGCCTCGGGCGGCGACGCGTCTTTAAACCGTTCGATTCCCATCATCCCACCGTCCAACACGCGTTCGCGGTAATACCGCGCGCGACGCACCGCCTCCTCCGCGCCGTCGATATCTCGAGGCGGTGGACGCAGGGTCAATCCGTGTCCGTGTCCGCCCTCGCGCCGCGCCGCGCGTCTCGCCGACGCCGCGGCGACGGACCCGCCCGTCGGCACGGCGACGCCGAGCACGACGAGCGCCCGCGAGTGATCGATCGATGGCACGTACGCGCTCGCGCGTAACGTCTCTCGACCAAACTCGGTCGTCATCGCGTCCTCGTCGTCGTAATCGACGCCCGCGCGTCTCGCGGCTTCGCACAACGCGAGTCCCGGCGCGCACGCGTCGACGATTTTCCCGCCGACATCGAGCCACGCGCGCGCGCGCGCCTCGCGTCGTCTCTCCCCCGTGTCCGCGTCGTACGTCGTCACCGCGGCGTACCCGACGACGATGTGAATCTCTCGATCGTCCCCGTTTCGTTCGATGGCGCGTTTCAACGCGAGCGCGACGAGCAACGACCCGTCCTCGTCGTCCAGTCCGCTCTCGCACGCCGCGTCGATGGCGCGCGCGACGAGGGCGCATATTTTCCGATCTCGCACGCGCATCGTCGCCGACGACGTCGCCACCGCGTACGCGCAATCCGCGAGCGACGCCGTGTACGAAATCGGCGACGCCCGCGCGATCTCTCGCGCCAACGCGCGTCGTCGCGCGTCGTCGTCGTCGTCGTCGTCGACGACGTCGGACGTCGACGCGATGCGTTCACCGCGCGCGTTCGAGTCCGCCACCGCCGCGGGCGTCACGTCACGCCGCGCGCGTCGACGATGACGATGACGATGCGGACGTTGCGGATGATGATGCGAAAGACGACTCTGAATCCTCGTCGTCGTCGTCGTCGCGACCATGGTCGTCACCGCCCGTCGTCACCCGATGAACCGAGGAGACGCGTCCTCGTCGCGCGGCGTCGGCGTCGACCGCGCGCGCGTCCCCTCGCGCGTCGTCGTCCGTCGTCGTCCGTCGTCCTCGACCGTGTCGTTATTCGATTTTGGGAATAATCCCATCATATTCTTCATCACACTATATACCCAGAGACAGTATTAAAACATAACATTTCCCTAACGACCGACAACCCACGCGGGACCGCGAGTCGGGGGATAGAATAAGGAACGAACGGGCGAAGGTGAGTACTTAGTACATTACATCTATAAGTAGCCGAACACATCCGTATTCGAGTCCTATTTTGGGTAGTATCCGATCATTTTTGTATCTACGAGTGATCACGTCGCATACAGGTATATACTAGGACGTATGATATATACTGTATATACGTATAAGACGAAGAAACAGTCATCGATAAACCACCCGCGCACGGCTCGCGGGGACGCGCTCGCGCGCATTCGTTGAGAATTCGCATTCAATCATTCAATCGTTCGTCCCGGCGTCACCTCGCGACGCGCGTTCGTACCGCACGTCCGTACCTCTCGACGCGCTCGACCTCGATCGACTCTCACTGACTCTCACTCCGTCATCATGGTGGCGAAGAAACCCGCGGCGAAGAAGCCGGTGAAGAAGACGACGACCGCGAAGAAGACGACCGCGTCCGCGAAGAAACCCGCGGGGAAACGCGCGACGTCGGTGAAGAAGACGACGGCGACGAAGAAGAAACCGGCGGCGAAGAAGAAACCGACGGGTGCGTCGCGCGTTTGCGCGTCGTTTGCGCGTTCGTGACGTGGGGGAGAGCGACGACCGCGCGCGTGAGTTGAAAGGGGAGGGGGAATGCGCGATCGTGAGAATTAAGGGGATTTAACGACGAGGAGACTGACGACGAAGCGCGCGCCGCGACGCGCTCGGTGTTCGACGTACAGCGGCGAAGAAGAAACCGGCGGCGAAGAAGAAACCGGCGGCGAAGAAGAAACCGGCGGCGAAGAAGCCGGCGGCGAAGAAGAAACCGGCGGGTGCGTGGCGTGAGACGCGCGTCGGGGCGGCGTATTTTTTGCTCGTCGTCGTCGTTTAAACGCGAAACGCGCGAAGGGATCGAGAGACTGACGGTACCGACCTGTTTTTCACGTAAAGCAGCCAAGAAGAAGCCGGCGGCGAAGAAGAAGCCGGCGGCGAAGAAGAAGCCGGCGGCGAAGAAGCCGGCGGCGAAGAAACCCAAGGCTAAGGCGTCCAAAAAGTGAGGCGTCTTTCTTCGCGTCGCCGAGACGCTCCGCGCGCTCATTCTCGAACGCGCGGGGGCGGAGATGATTATAGAGAGAGACGCCTCGTGTCGTGGGTTTGAAGTCTTCGTGGACGACGTCGCGGTGGTATCCTTGTTGGATATGCCTCGACCGTTCACGAAACTGCGCCAACTCAATCTCGAACAGGTTGCAAACGACGTCGCTTCGTTGTGCGCCGCCTAGACGAGAGACGCGCGAGTCGTCGGAATAAAAATTATATCAATAAACAACACGTGGACAACATATTTTGCGACACGATGTGTACGGAGAATGGTCGATCGCGAGTGACGCGACGAGACGAAATCGCGCGATGCGTGCGTCGCGCGAGTCTCGTCGTCGATGGTGCCTCGACCGAGCGCGTCGCGTAGTCCTTCTCGACGCGCCCTTGTCATAGTGGAAGATTCTTCGCGAAAACCCCAAAGGCGTCGAACCGCGAAGCGCGCGCCTTCGACGCGCGGACGTGTACGGACGCGCGCGCATCGCTCACGACGCGTCGCGCGTGAACACAACGCACGTCAATCTCCCACGCATCGCGCGAACGTCCTCTCGTAAGAGTTCGCGCACGTCGTCGTCGACAAAGACGCTCGGCGCGTCGACGTCGACGTCTTCGCCGGCGCGGCGGCGTTCATCCTCGAGCGCGCGCGCGATGGTCGGTCCTTTACTCTCTCCGGGCATCACTCGACGCACGTTCGGACGCGCGACACCGTGCACGCGTAAATACGTCTCTATCGCCTCGACGTGTGAATTTCTCGTCACCACGTACGCGCGCGCGTGCGAACGCGCGAGGGCGAGCAAGGCGGCGTCCGCCGCGCGTCTTCGCGCCGCGTTTTCGAGCGCGTCTTCGGACAAGTCTCTAAAATTCCCCGGAAGCGGTGACGCCCCAGCCTTTGTGGCGCACATCGTTCGATCGAAATCGAGAAAGACACAAAACGCGCGCGTCGTCTCGACGAGTTGCGCCACGTCCTCGGCGTCGCCTCGAGAGACGCCGCACGCGTCGCACGAGACGCGTTCGCACCGGAGACACGCGCGCGCGTGCGGGCACACGAACGCGGACCCGCACGCGGAGGCGGTGGGACACGTACCACGCCGTCTCGCGTCGTGTTCGCACACCACGCACGCGCGCGTGTTCGCGCTGATCCATAATTTTGAATACGATCGATCGCATCTCGCGCATCGCATCTTTCCCTCGACGCGCGCGACGCGTTCGACCGCGTCTCCGTTCGACGCGAACGCCCCCGCGAGCTCGGCGAGCATGCCGGGTTCGTACCGCTCGATCGTCGTCGCGTATTCCTTGATCATTTTCGCCAGCGCGAACCCATCGGGAACGAACGATGCGGTGTGCGCGTCGTCGCCCGCGGCGAAGAGCGTTCGTCTCGGATCGTCGAGCGCTTCGTCGATCCATCGCCGCGTCTCCTCGAGCGCCGGCGCCGATCCCTCGAGCGCGAGGACGCGGGCGTCGATCTTAGCGGCGATTTGTAACGCCTCCAACGCCGACGGCGACGCGTGTAACCATCCGGTGGTTTCATCGACGACGGTGAATCGTTCGCGCACGACGTCGTCCGGATTCGCGTGGTCTCGTCGCGCGCGCGTCGCGAGCGCCTCGGCGTCGGCGCGAATCCTCGCGCACGCCGTCGAAAACGCGGCGAGTTCTTCCCGAATCACCGACGCTTTCGCCACGCCTCGCGCGATGAGCGTGGCGACGATGAATTCAATCTCGTGCGGTGGTAGACGTAATTCTTCTCTCGCGCGACGCACGAGACGATCGAAATCGTGCGTCAACGACGGACGCGTCTCGTCCTCGCGCGTAAACGCGTACCCGACGACGGCGTCGTCTTCCGAGGCGTCGCCCAACGCCGCGCGCGCGCGCGTCACGAATCCTCGAGAGATCATCGTTCTCGGCGTCGTCGCCAACCGTTTCGGACGATGACACTCTGGATGTCTCGGCACGCAACAAATCTGTTTGAGATAGACGCGCGCGTCGCAGATGGCTTGCATGGCGCCTCGACACCGTCCGTGCGCCGCGCACGCCTCGCGATATCTCGCCGCCTCGCGATAGCCTCGATCCTTGTGCATGTCCCCTCTGTAATACGTCAATAATCGACGCAATCGCACCTCGAGCGCTTGCGTGCGCTCGAGCGTTCGTAGGAGGACTTTTTTTAAATTCACCGCGTTGGTTCGAATCCCGAACGCATCCTGAATCGCGCCGACGTCGTCGAGAAACGCGCACGCGTCGCGCGCGACGGCGTCGCCGAGCGCGGCGGCGACGTCTCGCGTCACCAGTTCCCATCGTCCCTGTTCGTACGAATCGATGTTTCGAGCGTTCACGTCGAGTGGACACAGTCCCTGTATTCGTGCGTCGGGCGTGAGGGCGTACATGGCGCGCACGCGACGACGAAACGCATCCGGCGACTCGGGCGCGGAGGTCGACGCGGCGGCGTCGCGAGACGTCGTCATGAATCGAACGATGATGACGACGGAGATGCGCGGACGCGCGCGAGTCGGCGCGTCCAGCGAAGACTTCCGCGCGTCACGAAAGACGTGTGTCGCGCCTCGGAGTCGGTCGCCCGTCACCGACGCGTCGCGACCGCGCGTCGCGCGTCGATGCGTGACGCGTCGAGACGAGACGCGCGGAGAATCGTCGATCGTCTCTCGTCCACCGACGCGCGCGCGAGACGATCGACCCAACTCGCGACGCGTCGAGAGGTGCGCGCGAGATTTATACGCTTTACTCGTCCATCGTCGCGACGCGTCGACGCGTTCACCGACGCGCGCGCGCGTGCGAATCGAGACGCGCGCGCGCCGTTCCCCTCGGGCGCGACGACGCCACGGTGTCCGACCGACCGCGATGTTGTCCCGGTTCCATACTGTGCGTCTTCGAACGCCATCTATGCGGAATTCGAATGGGCACGTACGTGCGCCTTTTTACATTCCTCTATCCATGGGGTGTTTGTATATGAGGATATGTCTCCTAGTCGAGACGTGTGGGAGACCATGAGAAGGACCGTGAGTGGACAAAGAGCCGTTGGTCGGGGGGACGACGACGGGAGACGACGACGCTCGGAGACGCGGCGCGATGTCGACGCCGGCGAAAGAGAACGCGCGGGCGGACGCGGGAACGGTGAAAACACCGTCGTCGGTGCGTGCGAGATCGATCGGGGGGGGTGTGAAGCGCGCGAGAGAGCGCGGGGGTCGAGTGTGGGTGATGTGGATGGATTTTAAATGCGACGCGACGAATGAATGAATGAACGCGCGTGGACGTCGTGCGCGAACGTTTCTCGTGAACGAACGGTGGACTGACAATATCGCGTCGTCGTCGTGCGTTCGCGCGCGTAGATTTTAAAGCGACGGGGACGGACGCCGACGTCGCCGGCGCTCGCGGAGAATGGCGAAACCGCCGAACGGGCGACGCGGTCGAGCGCGAGGAGACGATCGGGGAGACGCGATTCGGCGGTGAGTCAAGAGGGTTCGGGTGAGGGCGGTGAGAGCGCGGCGGTGGCGGCGGCGGCGGCGCCGCCGTCGCCGGCGTTTGCGAAGAGGAAAAAGCAGAGACAGTCGCTGGGACGGCGCGTGTCCTTCGCGGCGCCGGCGGTGTTGGAGACGGTGCGCGAGTTTGAACCGGAAGGGGACGAGGATAAGAGCGGTGAGACGTATGAGGCGAGCGCTGAGGTGCCGGCGGGCTTTTCGATCGTGGAGGAGGCGAGCGTGGAGACGGCGCCGGCGCGGGATCGCACGGAGACTTTTGAATTCAAGGCGTCGGCGGAGACGCTCAACGTCGCGGGAGGGGCGACGCCGTCGCCGGCGGAGGACGCGAATGCGGCTGATTTCTCGTTGTCTCCGGTCGCGAACGACGAACAGGAGGCGCCGAACAGCGCGCAGTTGAATAGCGAAGGGAAGCACACGCCGGGCAAGAGACGGGCGAGCGTGGGACGCTTCGGGACGCCTAACTCGGCCGATCGCACGGGCGCGTTCACCTTTGACGCGACTCGAAACATGGACGACGTGACGTCGGAGGTGCCGACGATGGGGGCGCTCTTGGACGCGGCGGATACGGAGAACATCACCGGCGCGGTGCCGTCGTTGTCCAACCTGTTGAACGCGGACGAGTCTCCGCTCGGGTACAGACCGACGCCGACGCGCGTCAAGCCGGACGCGACGGAAGACATCACCGGTACCGTTCCATCGCTCGCCGCGCTCGCGAACGAGGACGAGGAACACACCACGACGTCGCAAGGGGAGGTGGACATGGACACGGGGAACACCACCGACGGTATTCCCGCCTTTGAGCCCACCGACGATCTCACCCAGCGCGCCGTCGACGCCGCGCACGCGAGCGCGCTCGATCTGGCAAATACGGTGATGATGGACGACGCGACCATGGCGTTCAGCATGGGCGCGCCGACGCCGGGATCCGTCGCGCCGGGTCCGACGCCTTCGTTGACCTTTGCCTTTGACGAAAAGAGCGGCAAGCGCGAGAGCGCCGGGTTACCGCCCCGATCCGTCACCGCGAATACGCGACCGTTCAACCTGACCGATTCCACGAATCTGGATTTGCAAGGTCAAGCCAAGGGCGGGATGGGTACGAACACGTTCAATTACGTCTACGGCGCGAACGGCGACGGCGCGACGACCGCCGGCACCAGCGCGCCGACGAACCAGCCGACCACCGACTTCCCCACCGCCGAAGTGACGGGCACAGATGTGCAAGCGGCGATGGGCGTGACGCCCGCGAACGGCGCCGGCGTCGCGGCCACTCCGAACACGGATGGTTCGATCGCGAGCTCGCACGACGGTTTCACGCCGGGCGACGAGTCTCTGCGCATGGCGGAACTCTTGCGTCAAAAGCAACACGGTGATGAAGCGTTGATGAGCATGAGAAAGGTGTACCAAGAGCGCACGACGCCGATGCAGGGTCGATACGGTGCTCCTCCGGTGATGCAAGCCTTCACGCCTTCGAGAACGATTACGATGGGAGGCGCCAACTTTATGCAATTCGGCGGGGCGGGCACTCCCGGCGCGGCGATGCACAATCCTTTGTTTGGCACCCCGGGTGGACACACGGGTACGATGCTGCAAGGACTTCCGACGTCGTTGCCGCCGATTCCAGACGCTCTCATGAACTCGAAACCGATCGATTTAGAAACGTTCTTTTACGCGTGCGAGATTTCCTTCATGGAGGCGAAAAACTTGGGTCGACGATCCTCCATCGCCATGGGCGCCTTGGCCACGGCTCCGCCACCGGAGACGCAATCCGAGGCGCTGAAACTGTGCTGCTTGACCGCGCCCCTCATCGAGGCGCTCGAAGGCTTCCACGAACAGTTGAACGTGCGAATGAACGCGCTCACCACGGAGACGGAAAAGTTGCGCTCCACCGTCGAGGCGACGCAGCCGCCACTTTTGCGCTACGCCGCTTCCGACGATCCGGCGCACGCCAACGAGCTTCGACGTGCGGGTAAAGCGCTCAAGAAGGAGTGCCAACTCGCGGCCAAGGAGCGATTTGCGCAACAACGCATGGAAACCGAGGAACTCGTGCGAGAAAGCTTGAACTTTCACAGCGAAATCTTGTTGAAGAGCTCTCAGAGCATCGCCAACTCGCGAGCGATCGCGGCGGAGGCGATTTCGAGCGCGAATGGGCACATCATCAAGCTTCGAGCGCAGCGGGCGGCGAGCTCGAGGCGCTTCGACGCCGCCAAGTCGACGTCGGCGACGAAGGAACAGGTGTTGGAGGCGTTGGCAAACAAGCGCGCGGCGATCAAAGCGGCGCGCAGAGCGCTCGTGGCGAGCGAACAGAACTTGGAGCGCATGAACTCGCGCAAGATGACCATCAAGTCTGAACGAGACCGACTGCAAGAAGAACTCGACGCCATGCGAGAGGCGCAAGACGTGGCGGCGGACGCGACTGTTAGTTTCAAGTCCTTCGGAGGCGTCGACATGGATGATACGCCCTCCCGACTGCGACGAGCTAGTCAAGTGCGATTGCGCGCCAAGGCGAAGAACGCGCAGGGCGCCAGTGAAGAACTCGGCGTTCTCAGCGGTCTCGCGCCCTGGCGTTTGGAGGGCGTGGGCGGACCGCCGGGAGCCGAGCTCACCATTCGCGTGGGTTCACTCTTCCGAGTCACGCTCGACGCGAGCACGGGTGCCGGTCGCGTGACGTCGGTCGATGGACCCGAGATGACGCCGAAGGGTGGCCGCGAGTTCGCCGCCGCGTTGGCGGGTGCGCCGATCGCGTGGAGCGAAGACGCCGTGCCGGCGGGCGGCGTCGCGGGTGTCTTGCAAGAGCTCGCGCCGAAGCTGTCTCGCGCTGAACGCGTTTTGGAGGAGATGGAGGGGTGCCGGAACGAGTTCCCGCGACTCAATAGAATCAAGTGTAGCGCGACGGGTGTGCTCGAGCTCACCTTTGTCGATTTCGTCAACGAAAGACTGTTTAGCGTGAAACTGAACATGATGGGCGGCGCGTACCCGTACGGCGCTCTGAGCCCGGAGGTGGTCGTGCAACTCACGGGGAAGAAAGGCGTGAGTGAGTTACCGAACGTTGAAGCGATTCAACGCGCGATCAACTCCGTGCCCGTCGGTCCGCGCCGTTTGACGAAAGTGTGCCGCATCTTAGATTCCATAGTCAGCACCGGCAAGAACGCGTTGACGTCCTTCGCCGCCATGCCGGCGCCGGCGCCGCGCCGACCGTCGCACGCGCCTTCGCTTTTGTATGCTCGATAGTTCGTATATTAATAATTGAAAACAAGCAATGTCTATTCTACGCTATACGCCAATAGTAGACGCGAAGACGCTCGTCAACGCTGAGAGTCAAAGGCTATGCGAAGCTCCGGGGGTGATCCCTCCGCGGCGCGCGCCTCTTCGCCGTCGCCTATCGTTCTAAACGCGAGACAGTGGACGCTTCGGTGTCGTTCGTAGGCGATTCGGTCGAAACCAACCTTCAGAAACGCCTCTCTCCACTCTGCGAGCACGGGCAGCGCCTTGTGCGGACAGTGTCCCTTGTCCGTACTGTGTGGAGTGATGACGAAGAAGAGACCGGCACCGCGGTTTTTCAACGCCAAGCGCGCGCGGCGCACCATCTCGCCGCGTTGTTTCGGTGTCGGCAAGTAGCTCAGAACGAGTGAGAAGACGATGACGTCCGCGTCGTGTTCCCGCACCGCTTCGAGAGCGGCGGATTCGCCCTCTCGAGACGCCGGCGCGACGCGCTCTTCCTCGCCGAATCGCACGTTGAGCCAATCACAACGATACACCGATGGTACGGCGGGACACAGATCGCACGCCACGGCGTTCACGGTCAGATTTCCCGGCCACGGACCTTTGAAGTGCAGATTAAAGTAGTCCCAACACGAACCGACGTCCAAGAGCTTCAACGCGGCGCCTGCGACTCTTCGATCCGGCGTCCCGAGCGCGTCCTCACTCTCGACGATCGTCTTCAGCACGGTCTCGAAAGGTTCTCCGCGCTCGCGCGCCAACGCGCGCGCGCGTCGCTTATTCGCCGTGGCCCACGTCGGCGCTGTTTCGCTCGGCGCGCACCGCTCCACGTCCCCGAAATACAATCCAGTCGCGTTCACGCACCACTCCAACGCGCTCACCACCCACGCCCGGTTTCCAACCTCCGTCGCCGCCTCGGCGTATCTTCGCAGCGCCTCCGCCCCGTCCTCGCTCACCACTCGCTCCCACGTCTTCTCTGCGTCCTCCGTCTCTCGCGCGTCGGCTCGAAGCGCTCTGTGATGATTCACGATGACGTCTCGTCGCCACATCGACCGCTCGCGATCCCGATCGCTCTTCTCCATCGCCATCAACACCTCCACCTTGACCGCATCCGCATCGAATCCCTCCTCCGGCCGTTTCGACGCCTCGGCGAAGACGCGCGCGCACCGCGCGCGCTCCGCCGCGAAATTCCTCGCCAACGCCTCGCACGACCTCTGCACCCACCCCATCACGCTCGACGACGCCTCCGACGGCTCGGAGCCGTTCTCAGACGACGTCTTCGCTCGTTTCCGTCGTCCATCGTCCTCCCGCGCGTCTCTCTCGCCCGCAACGACGGTGTCCCCGACGGCGCACTTTTCTCGTCCCAGCGCGAACAGCGCCGAGACCACCGCCTCGCACGTCCGCTCGCACCCGAACGCCACCCCTCTCGCGTCGAACGCGTCGCGAATGATGGCTTCGTCCGCACCGCTCGCCCGCTCGCGCACGCGCGCGCACGCGCGACGCAGGCGTCGGACGCAGTGCGCGCGGAGCGACTCGACGCCGGGCGTCGACATCTGTCGTCACTCGTCGTCGCGCGCGCCGCGCGTGACCGGACGGACGACCGCGAGGAAGAGCGCGACTCGCGTCTCGCGCGTCTCAGCGCGTCTCCGCGCCTCGTCGACGTCGTCATGGGCGCGCGAGACGGCGCCGAACGCGCGCGCCGCCGCCGGAAGAAGAAATCGACCGACGCGCCGCCGCCGCCGCCCGTGGCGCGCGCGAGCGACGACGACGATTCGGACGGGGACGTGAGCGATGAAGACGTTCGATTCGTTCGTAAGAACGCGGCGTATGCGTCGTTCATGACGAGTGGGTCGTTCGAGGAAGCGCCGTCGGGGAGTCGGCGGCGAAGAGACGACGACGACGACGACGCGCCCGAGGCGGCGCACGGTCGCGCGATGCGAGAGCGGGCCAAGGCGGAGGCGGAGGAGGCGGCGCGAAAAGCGAATTTACCGGAGGAGCGTAAACCGTTGGCGCTGCCGGTGAAACGGTTGGATGGGACGGTGGTGAGGGACGCGACGGCGCCGGCGGACGCGCCGGAGAGCGACGGCGACGACGACGACGACGACGGGCAGGAGGGCGAGGGGAAGTGGAGAGACGTCGGCGCCGGCGAGGGGAGAGGTCTCGGAAAGAAGGCGATGGCGCGCGAGATTCGCGAGAGCGATCTCGGACGTGAGACGACGAAGTCAAAGAAGAATGAAAAGTGGTGGGAAAAGCAGGCGGAGGACGCCGCCGCCGCCGCCGAGGCGGAGAAGAAGAAGAAGCGCAAAAAGGGGGACGATTCGTCAAGCAGCGATTCGGAGGATGCACGAGAGGAACTCGCGGTGAAACTCGCGGATAAGCGTCGGGCGGATCGCGAGGCTCTGGAGGCGGAGATGAGCGCCGAGGCGAGACGCGAGAGCGTCAAGATTCGCATCGCGTCGACGTGTCAGGGCATTCTCGAGGATCCGGAGACGCGGTGGAAAGAGTTGAAGGAGGTCGGGACGCTGTGTGAAGACAGAGACCCCGAAGTCGCTCGATTGGCCGCGCTCTCGCTCACGCTCGTGTACAGAGACATTTGTCCCGGGTACCGCATTCGTCCGCCCACGGAGAAGGAGTTGTCGATGAAGGTGAGCAAAGAGGTGATGAAGACGCGCGCGTTCGAGAGCGGTCTCCTCGAACACTACAAGGCGTACGTCAAGACGCTCGTGCGTTGTTCCGGGGCGAAAAAATCGCGCGCACAGCGCGGAAGAGGCGGTCCAGACACGGAATCCGCCATCAAGTGTCTGTGCGCGTTGCTCGTCGGTTTACCGAGCTTCAACTTTCGCACGGATATCTTATCCGCCCTCGTGCCCGTGTTCGACAAACGGGACGAACACCACGCGAAACTCGTGGCGAACGCCCTGGGCGATGCGGTCGAGAGCGACGTTCGCGGTGACTTGACGCTCGAGGCGTTACACATGACGGCGCAACTCGTCAAGCAGAGTCGATGCGACGTCCAGCCGAGCGCGTTTTCCTACTTTCTGAAGGTTCGATTCGACGAGGGCATCCTCGTCCCTCTGGTGCGCGATAAGAAGGAGGTGCTCTCTCGCAAACAGACGTTCAAGAAGAAACAGGAGGAGCGCGAGAAGATTCGCAAGGCTCGCGCGGAAAAGATGAAAAAGCAACAAGAGAAGGAGCGCATGAAATCCTTTGGACACGAGGTGGATTCCTCGGACGATAGCGAAGACGAAGAGGCGGCGTTTCGTCGCGATTTAGACGAAGGTTCCGCCGTGATGAGTTTCGGAGAGAAGAAAAAGATGCAGAGTCGACTGTTAGAGGCGACGTTTGAGATGTACTTTCGAGTGTTGAAGAACGCGGCGAGTCCCGAGCCCACGCCCGGATTGCCCCTCCTGAGCGCGGCGCTCACCGGTTTAGCCAAGTTTACGCACTTGATCTCCATCGATTTCTTGGGTGATCTCATGGAGGTGTTTAGAAAGTTACTCGCCAAGGAGGACTTATTATCGGACGCCCTCAAGGCGCAGACGTTGTTGACGGCGTGTGAGATTTTGAGCGGTCACGGCGAGGTGCTCCAAGTGGACACGGGCGAATTTTATAGACAGCTGTACGTCATGCTCGGGAAACCGAGCGCCGGGAACGCCGGTTGGCAGGAGGGCATGTCCATCACCGATCAACGCTCGCTCAGTCACGGCACGCTTCGCGTGCGAGCGATTCAGAGATTCATCGGTGGGTTTAAACAGGTGGACCAGGCGCGCATGGCGGCGTTTTCCAAGCGTCTCGCGTCGGCGTCCATGGGCATGGAGGCTGGAGAATGCCTCGGTTCCCTCGGCGTCGTGCGTCAAATATTAGCCTCGTACCCACGCGTTCGCAATCTACTCGAGAACGAGCGCATCGGCAACGGCGTGTTCCAGATGGATCTCGACGATCCCGAGCACGCGCAGGGCATGTCCGCCGTCTTGTGGGACCTCTCGCTCCTCGCCTCGCACTACCATCCGACGTGCGCGGCCGCGGCGAGAGAGGTGGCGAATTTACCACTGAGCGGCGCCATCGCCCCACCACCGGGTTCACACGCCCCGAGCGAACTCGCCAAAACGTACTCCACCCTGCGAGGCGACTTCAATCCGCCCATGGTCGAGCCGCCGACGCTTCGCGCCGCGCCTCGCGCGCCGCGCGACAGAAAATCCTTCGTCGACGTCTTCAGCGACGAATTCGCCCAGCGCGTCGCCCAGCGCACCACCACCGATTCCCACGACGACGCCGACTTTCGTCGACACTTTCGTCGTCAACGCGCGCACGTCGCGCACGCGTCGCTCCTTCGCGAGCGGGACAGACTCGCGCGTCTGTCCCGCGCCGCGCGCGACCGCGCCGACGAGATCGCCGCAAAGACGAAGACAAAGGCGAGGAAACGAACGAAAACGTAACGTGACATCGCATCGTCGTCCACGCGTCGTCGACACCGCGTCGACGCCGCGTCTCGTCCCCGTTCGCTTCGCGGCGACCGACCGACCGACCGCTCGTAATGAAAAAGAATTAGTGTTGTCACCGATCGTCACCTCCCCGCGCGCCCCGGCGCCCTCGCGCGATCGTCATGGCGTGGCAATCGCGCGTCAGGGACATGGAGCGCTCGTTCGAGACCGCCGAGTCGACGATACTCGCCGCGCGTCGACGAGGGAAGGGCGGGAAAGTGCATGATGCGAGCGCGACGATGCGTAAAGATTATCGTGCAATGTTACGCGACGCGGACGACGCCGGCGCGAGTGAGCGGGCGAGAGTGGAGGGGGGGAGAGATGGGGTCATGTCGGACGATTCAGCCGAGCGCGCGTCGCCGGGAGAGACGCGCGTGCGCGTGGACGTGGATGAGACGTCGACGTCGGGCGAGGCAGAGCCGAGACGCGACGGAGACGGAGACGGAGACGACGAGGACGTCCACGGCGTGCCCGGCATGGAAGATTTCGGACCCGCGATCGATGCAGACGTCGAGCGACCGGCGATGCGGCGGATGAGGCCGAAAGGGGAGACTTACGCACCCACGGCGTTGAGGCGCGCGCTCGCCTGGACGCGACGGCTCGGTTTGGTCGGCGCGGCGGCGCTCTTCGGAATATTTCTCGTCTTGGTCGCGTTCGCCGTGTACGAAGAGAT
>Ga0181568_10002859_pt1 | contig 15683 bp, 11 predicted proteins | sample 101ome_20_FD_133758 | JGI IMG/M metagenome (GOLD analysis project Ga0181568, IMG submission 133758) | Coastal salt marsh microbial communities from the Groves Creek Marsh, Skidaway Island, Georgia - 101404AT metaG (megahit assembly) | ecosystem: Environmental > Aquatic > Marine > Intertidal... | reverse complement strand
TGACTGCATGAAGCTGGCCGTTGTGAAGCTTGAGGAAGGGGATGATGCCCTGGCTTTCGCCGTTGGTGCCCCGAATGTAGCCTCCGGTACCGCGGACGGCGGTCCAACTGCCCCCAAGGCCGCCGGCCCATTTGGAAAGGAAGGCATTTTCTGCAATTCCACGAATCATGATCGATTCGAGGTCATCATCCACTTTGTAAAGGTAGCAGGAGGAAAGCTGGGAGTGTGGTGTGCCGGCATTGAAGAGGGTCGGCGTGGAGGAGCAGAAACGACGGCTCTTGTAGAGAGTGTACAGCTCGGTAATGCGCTTTTCCTTCTCGTTTTCTTCCTGGAGAAAGATGCCCATGGATACCCGCATCCAGAAGAATTGCGGACATTCGAGGCGACGGTGACGAGCCGTCGTTTTGTCGACGATCAGGTAGCGGTCGTAGAGGGTTTGAATTCCAAGGAAATCAAAGTCAAGGTCGGCAGTGGGGTCGAGCTGTGAGGAAAGTTTAGCGATATCGAAGTCAAGCATACGCTTGTCCAGACGACCAATCTCGACGCCTCGTTTGAGGTATTTCTTGAATGCCCGACGATGGAAATCTTTCAGGGCTTCAACGCCATCCTCAACAATACTCCACCCAAGGGCTTCTTCATAGAGATAGGTGAGCAGAATACGTCCGGCAAATTTGGAAAAATCTGCATCTTTCTCCAGGAGTGCCTTCGCATTGAGAATGATGGTTTTCTGGAGGTCCTCCGCCGTCATTTCAGCAAAGATGGAACGCCGCAACTCCCGCTCGATTTCTTCCAGCGAGAGATTGAGCTCCAATCCGATCATTCCGTATTCGATGCGTTTGCGAAGATCCAGTCCATCCCAGAAAAAGGTGTCTCCATCGGAGAGTTCAACCACCACCATGGAGTCCTGATTCTCATTTTCAGGAGTCTGGGATTGTTCTGCCAATTCCCGTGCATGTGCACGCCGGGCCCGGTAGAGAATGTAGGTTTCTGCAGCTTTGTATTGTCCAGCCCGCATCAGCGTCTCCTGAACAAGGTCCTGCACGTCTTCTATGTTTACAAATTCCTGGCCCAGTCTGAGCACGTGTTGTGTAACATCACGTGCCAGCTGGACAGCAGGCTCTGAATCGAGTTTCAGAGAGAGAAACGCCTGTCGAATGGCGATCTCAATCTTGGACTCGTTCCAGGGCACCACCTTCCCGTTTCTGCGAATTAAGCGCAGTTGGGTGCCTATCTCCTCATCATCTTCAAGACCCCCGGAGTCATCTTCAGCTTTCCTGACAATAAGCAAGCTCCTAGCCACATCATGGGCCTCATTGTCGATGAGGGCCTTTTCAATGAGTTGGTGCAGTGCTTCTCGGGAAAGCAAAATGGAATTACCATCAGCCAATTCGCTTTCCAGCTTTTCGCCGACCAGTTGTGTGATTCTGGCGACAAAGTGCTGGTTCTTTTCGTTATAAATGTCTTGTTCCTCACGAGAGCGCAGCAGGTAGGCCAAGGCGGTGCCAATCAGGTTTGCGACCTCTGCAATATTAAAGGATTGGTCGTCCTTCGCCTCATCATCACGGTTCGCTCCGTCAATAAGAATATTCGGGCTGTTCCAACGATCTATGTCAATGAGCCCTGCCCAATTGAAATCATTTTCCTGATTGCTGTAGGTGTTGATGCACTCAATGAGTCTTTGATCCTCTTCAAACGTATTTTTAACTATCTTCATTGATGGGAGTTACCTGTATTGGCTCTTCGCTGTTGATTCTGTCTGGTTTAATTTCTAATAAAGTCTGTGCATTCGGCTCAAATGAGATCTTCGTCAGAGAGATCATCATCCAGGACCCCGGCCTTCTGGTATTCTGTCACGGTGCCCTCAAAGAAGTTTTGCTCTTTCTTGAGGTCCATCATTTCAGCAAGCCATGGGAAGGGGTTGCTGATGCCAGGGTTCAGTGCCGGCAGGCCCACTCCTTCGAGGCGGCGGTCGGCAATGTAGTCAATATACTGATGAAATTCTTCCGCACTGAGCCCGACAGAATTCACCGGCAGGCAGTCAGAAATGAACTCTTTTTCGAGCCGGACGGCTTCTTTCATTGTATCGATCAGGTCCTGCTGAAATTCCGAGGTCCAGACATCCGGGTTTTCTTCAATGAGATCTTTGAATAGATGACGGAAGAGGTCGATATGGTTGGACTCATCACGCAGGGTGTAGCGGAACATTTGTCCGATCCCTTCAAATTTGTTCTGGCGATAAAGGCTAAGAACCATGCCGAAGAGGCCGTAAAACTGGGTCCCTTCCATGCATTGGCCGAAGACAAAGATGTTTTTCGCCAGTTGCTGTTTGTTCTCGGTTTGGGTCAGGTCAATGTCGCGACGAAGTGTATGGGAGGTACGTGTAACAAATTCATTCTTTCGGCGAATGGTATCAATCTGCTCAAACATGGCCTCACATTCATGCGGGTTGATGCCCAGAGAGCTGATCATGTACAGCAGGCTATCCGCATGGATGTTTTCTTCATGAGTATGCCGGCCCAACACAAGTTTGAGCTCAGGGGCCGTGACCAACTCACGCACTACGTGAATGATGTTGTCCCCCACAATGCCTTCTGCCGCAGAAAAGTAACCAATCCCCATTTTGATAATCCAACGCTCGACTTCGGGAAGGCTATCCGATCTCCAGAGCTGGACATCCTTTTGCATGGGGATGTCTTCCGGCTCCCAGTGGTTGGCCTTCATCTTTTTGTAGATTTCGTAGGCCCATTTGTACTTCAGGGGAAGTAGGTTGAAAGTCATGGTCGCCCGACCATTGATAATCTTCTTCTCTGCATATGCCTCTTCAGCTTTATCTTTGTCGAGGGTGAAGGTTTTGTTGCCTATTGTGATATCAAGCAGAGCCATTTCTTGTGTCTTCCGGTAAGTTTCGGTGATCTTTATTTATCAAAAATCGTGATATTGTCAGATGGATAGCGGTAAAGCGGAGTGAGGGAAAAACTCGAAGGTTTTTCGGGAAGTAAATCTGGGTATTTTTGGGTGAATTTTTGCAAAACTCAATGGACGGATTTTTTCGATGTCAACACTCTGGAACACAAGATGTTGTGTCCGTGAGCAATTTGACCCCAAGATATGGTGGGCGTTCAAAAAATTATTTGTGTGATAGAAAGGCATGCGGGAGATCGACGTTAGAAAATTCTTTCGAAGAAAATTTTATGACATTTTTTCAATATTGAGGTTTCGATAGAGTGTTGGAAGAGGGGGTTCGGCAATGGAAACTTATTGGAGTTTTTCACTCTTATCCACAGAGGCTAAAATTGATGCGGGTTGGCGGCTGTTGAGTTGACAGAAAAAAACCTTTTCAGAGGGTAAGCGGAGTGTACCGATTTGCATATGTTATCGCGATGATGGGGACTCTGTATTGGGCTTCCGCTCAGGAGAAACCAGAGATCGTGCCTGCCTTGAACATCCCGGATAAATGGGCTCACTTTATTGCTTATGGCCTTTTGGGGACGTTGATTTTGCGAACCAAGTGGGTTTGGGGTCGAGGCACAAGGGGGATGTTTATCGCAGTGAGTGTGGCTTCACTGTACGGTATAAGTGATGAATGGCATCAAAGTTTTGTCCCGGGCCGCTATCCCGATGTTGTCGATTGGATCGCCGATACCCTGGGGGCGTTGTTGGCCACGGTTTTATATACGAAATGGACATTCTATCGGAATTTTTTGGAATACAGGCTTTTCGTCAGAAGGAAGTCTGACATAGAGAAAGAGAATAATGGAGGATCCGATCGAATTAAGGAAGATGAGAGCTCTGCGGGCGGAAGTACGTCGGCATGAGGAATTGTATTATAAAAAGGCCGCTCCGGTAATTTCCGACCAGGAGTTTGACGTCATCAAACGAGAGCTGGAGGAGCTGGAAGCCGCTTTTCCAGAAATAGCGAAATCTCTGGGAGAACGAGCTCAGGTAGGCGATGACCGCTTGGAAGAGTTTGAGAGTTACCAGCATCGCCAACCCATGTTCAGCCTGGACAACACATACAACCAGGAGGAACTCATGGCCTTTGGAACCCGGTTGAGTGGTGCGATTGGAACAGAGGATTCGATAAATTTCGTGGTGGAACCCAAAATCGATGGGGTCGCCGTCAGTTTAACCTACGAGAATGGAGTATTGGTTAGGGCCGCAACCCGGGGCAATGGAGTGGAAGGGGATGATGTAACGCAAAATGTGCTGACCATTCAGAACCTGCCCTACAGACTACAGGGCTCTCCCCTACCCGAGATCATTGAGATTCGTGGAGAAATTTTTATTGGGAACGAAGAATTTCAACGAATCAATACCCAGCGGGAAGATGAAGGGCTCCCGGAATATGCCAACCCGAGGAATCTGGCCGCAGGCACATTAAAAATGCTGGATTCCTCACTCGTCGCTGAACGGAAGTTGGAAATCGTAATGTATGGCCTTGGGGACTGCCAACCACAGGTTTTTGAAAAATTGTCAGGTTTCCGGGAAACCCTGGAAAACTGGAAATTGCCAATTTCTGAGGATTTTTGGCAATGTGATTCCCTCGATGCAGCATGGCAAGCCATTGAAGAACTGGATCAACGCAGGCACGATTACGACTACGAAACCGATGGTGCCGTGGTGAAAGTGGATTCGTTGGAAATTCAAAAGGCCGCAGGCTCCACGGCCAAAGCTCCCCGCTGGGCCATTGCCTACAAATTCGCTGCCGAACAAAAACCGACGTTGCTCCGAGACATCACCCTACAGGTCGGCCGAACCGGAATTGTCGCCCCAGTGGCAGAGTTGGAGCCTATCCAATTGGCAGGCACAACCGTCTCCCGGGCAACATTGCACAACCAGGACGAAATTCAGCGTAAGGACATCCGCATCGGGGACACCGTGATGGTGGAAAAAGCAGGAGAAATCATTCCGCAAGTAGTCCAGGTCGTGCTGGACGAACGTCCGGAAAACAGCACACCCTACGAATTCCCCCCAACTTGCCCGGTTTGTGAGACGAAGCTGGAAAAACTTCGCGGAGAAGTCGCCATCTGTTGCCCAAACTATGAATGCCCTCCCAAGCTTCGCCGCAGAATCCAGCATTTCGGCTCTCGAAATGCGATGGATATTGAGCATCTGGGGCCTGCCATCATTGATCAACTTGTGGAGAAAGGCCGCATTGATAACATCGTAGATCTCTACAAGTTGAAACTGGAGGACCTGGTCGACCTTGAGAAGATGGCGGAAAAGTCCGCAGAAAATCTCTTGGAATCCATTGCTGGAAGCCGTCAACGAGAATTATGGAGAGTGCTCCATGGTTTGGGAATTCAGCATGTTGGGTCTGGAGTGGCCAAGAGGTTGGCCCGGCAATTCCGGGATATGAGAGCAATTCGGAATGCGACCGTGGAACAATTGGTGGAAACGGATGATGTGGGCCAAATTGTGGCTGAAAGCGTAGAAAAGTTCTTTAAAGATGAGGAAAACCAGCACCTCGTAGACAGTCTGGAAGAATTGGGAGTCCGCATGGCAGATGACCCAGTAGAAGAGGAAGATGCGACAGGAGAACACCCTGCCTTTGCGGGAAAATCCTTTGTTCTGACCGGGACGCTCGAAGTGTACCCACGTTCCAAAGCCGCAGAATTGATCGAAGCTCGTGGAGGCAAAGCCGTCTCCAGTGTCAGCAAAAAGACAGACTGTGTCATCGCTGGCCCCGGAGCTGGCTCAAAATTGAAAAAAGCGACGGAACTTGGGATCGAGGTCTGGGATGAACAGCAATTCGTCCAAGCTCTTAGCCAAGATCAGAGCGATGAGCCCGAATCACAAACTAAGGAACCTGAAGAACAACAGCAAACTCAGGCCGAACTGTTTTAAACAGCTGCAGCCAGCCATTAAGCAACCCGCTCCACAATCAGCTCTGGCATGGCAGGACGCTTTGGAGCCAGGCGGTAAGCAGGCTTGAGGTATTCAAGAGCTTCTTCCAGACGACCTTCATCATTGTAATGAATCATCATCAATGGTTCGCCTTGCTTGACCTGCGTTCCGATCTTTTTGACTTCGGTGACTCCAACTGAATGGTCAATTTTGCCACTCTTCATGGTCGACAACACTTTGACGCCCCAGGCAATCAGACCCGTGTCAATCGCATGAACGTAGCCACGCTTGGGAGCAGGTAGCTTTTTGACGTGCTTCGCTGTTTTAAATTTCTCGGGATTGTCCAGATAGTCCGGATTGCCGCCTTGAGCGACGACCATTTCTTTGAACTTTTCAAAAGCGGAGCCATCTTCCAAATGACGTTGAACGGTTTGCTTGGCAGAAAGGGTGGAGCCAGCGACACCCGCAAGGCGGACGATCTCCATGCCGAGCTTTTGGACCAGCAATTTCAAATCTTCAGGCCCTTCTCCTTTTAATAAGTCAATCGCTTCCTTGATTTCAAGAGAGGTACCCACGGCACTTCCCAAAGGCTGGTTCATGTCAGTAACCAAGGCAACACAACGACGTTTCATGGAACGTCCCACACGGGTAATGGAACGGGCAAGAAGCTTGGCCTGCTCCAAATCATCAATGAAGGCTCCTTTGCCCCATTTCACATCCACCACAAGTCCTTCTGCACCTGCAGCCAGTTTACGGCTCAAGGCACTTCCTGTAATCAAAGGAATGCTTGGAACAGTCGCAGTCTTTTGCCGTAAATCGTAGAGGATGTCATCGACCGGAGCGATTTCCGGATGTTTCTCCACCATGCAGCAACCGACCTTTTTCAGCTGGTCCTTGAATTCCGTGAGATCTGCATCTGGAGAGAATCCAGGGATGGAAGACAGTTTCGTTAAATTGCGAATACCATAATCTTCGTCCGCACCGTTCATTGTGGGCATGATGACGCCACTGGCCGCTGCCAGTGGACCGAGAACGAGAGAAGTCTTGTCCCCTACTCCGCCTGTGGAATACTTGTCGATCTTGGGCCGTGGTATGTTGTTCATGTCCACCACTTCACCAGAAAGCATCATTTCCTCTGCCAAAGCTGAAGTCTCCTGCGCAGACATGTTTTGAAAGTAAATTGCCATCAACAAGGCTGCTTGTTGAAAGGGAGGCATTTCCTCATCCAAAATCGATTCGACGATAAAGCGAATCTCTTCTGCGGTAAACTCATTCCCCTTTCGCTTCTTTTCTACTAGCTGCTGAAACGAGGGTTTGATAAATTTTCGGGGTGCAACGAGACGTTTTTTGATTGTCATAAGTGTGGATTGAGATGGGCTCAAGTGGGGTTCCGAAATGCCGGAAAGGCGAGGAAGCAAAACGTTTTCCGCGATTTTGTCGAGCTTTTTTTCCTTATACAAAGACGATGAATAGGCACACCTCAGTCTTAATATTGTTAATATTATTTATTTACAATGCTTATGGGCGGTATGCTCTCCACGCATTTATTGAAGTGGAGCCTTGATTCCCAGGCTCCATGCCCCCTACCCACCTAATATTATAATACATAGAGAGGAAATTTTGAAAATTGCCCTTGAAGCCCCGAGACTTCGCGCCAATACCCAATGGAATGAATTCCGGATTGAAATACGGCAAGAATCAACCCTATGACATCATTATCTGTGGTGCAGGCCATGCAGGATGTGAAGCAGCACTGGCAGCAGCACGTATGGGGGCAGATACCCTGGCCTTGACAGGCAACCTGGATACGGTCGCACAGATGAGTTGCAACCCGGCTATTGGAGGCCAAGCCAAAGGCCAGATTGTCAGAGAGATTGATGCTCTGGGAGGAGCCATGGCACTCAACACCGACGCGACCGCCATCCAGTTTCGCCTGCTGAACACCTCCAAGGGGCCCGCCGTTCAAGCCCCCAGAGCACAGTGTGATAAAAAGGAATATCAATTCCGCATGAAGCACACACTGGAACTACAGAAAAACCTGACTTTGTTCCAGGCGATGGTGGAAGGGCTGATTTTTGAAGCCGGACGTGTTATCGGAGTAAGAACTTCATTTGGAATCGAATTTTATGCCAAGGCGGTAATCGTCACGACAGGCACCTTTCTGAGAGGTCTTATGCACATCGGCCAAAAGAAATCTGAAGGCGGCCGCTTAGGAGATCATACCGCAAAAGGTCTATCGGCAAGCTTCCTCGAAGCTGGCATTGAACTGGAGCGATTGAAGACCGGAACTCCTCCCCGGCTCCTGGGAAGTACTTTGGATTTTTCTCAATTGGAAGAGCAACCGGGAGATGAATCGCCAACCCTGTTCGCCTTTCATGATACTCGACCGAAGAGCGATTTGTTCCACGTGGAACATCGGGGTCAAGAACTTGCCGGATGGTCTCCCGGAGCCAATCCAGTTTCCTGCTGGATGACACATACTGTTGCACAAACGGAAGAGATTGTTCGGAAAAACCTCCACCTGTCCCCAATGTACAGTGGCGAAATTGACTGTGTTGGTCCAAGATACTGCCCAAGCATTGAAGATAAGTTTGTCCGGTTTGCAGACAAGGAACGCCATAAACTCTACCTGGAACCGGAAGGGAGACATACTGATGAGTGGTACATTAATGGCCTCTCCACATGCCTGCCATTTGAGGTCCAAATCGAGATGCTTCGCACCATTCCCGGACTGGAAAAAGTTGAAACGCTACGGCCAGCTTATGCGGTTGAATATGACTTTGCTCCACCCACACAATTATTCCCAAGCCTCGAATCCAAGAAAGTGGAAAACTTATTCTTTGCTGGCCAAATCAATGGAACTTCTGGCTACGAAGAAGCAGGCTGCCAGGGATTGGTGGCGGGCATAAACGCGGTATTAAAAATCACGAATCAAGAGCCGATGCTCATTCGAAGAGACGAAGCCTACATCGGCGTCTTAATTGATGACCTGGTAACCAAAGGAACCAAAGAGCCCTACAGAATGTTTACCAGTCGGGCCGAATTTCGTTTGTGCCTCAATCATGGCAGTGCCGAACGCAGGCTTTTTCATCATGCTGAAAAGTTTAACTTGGTACCAGAGGACCGCCTCAAAAACATGCGGGATAAAGTGGAAGCGATCAGCACATGGAAGCAACGACTGGAGAAAGAAAGAGAAGCTGGAAATACCTTCGCGGAAATAATCAGAAGGGGAGAGGCTCCAAATCAATGGCCTGTAGATTATGAAAAGTTATCTACACCAATTCAGGAGGAAGTCCATTACCTCATCCGGTATCAGGGGTATCTCGAAAGAGAACGTAAAGCTGCTGACAAATTACAGCATTTGGAAAAGATCAAAATCTCCAAATCCTTCGACTACCTGAACCTACCAGGCTTACGCAAAGAGAGTGCTATAAAATTAGCAGAAATCAATCCCGCCACACTTGCTCAAGCCAGTCGCATCAGTGGGGTAAATCCTGCAGACATCAGCGTCCTGATGATTGCCCTGGAAGCAGCACGCAGAGCCAATTGAATCCTGGATGCGATGGAATGTTCCACGTGGAACAAATCACGCCACATTAGCCCAGCTAATACTTTGAGCCTCAATGCATAATATAAACTTATCCACTTGGGCTTGGATTTGACGGATAGATCGTATCCCACATTTTGCTGGCGTCTAAATTTCGAACCTGCTGCAAATAAGCATGAAAAAACTCTTCACCCAATTGACCTTTAGCTGGCTCAGCCTGAACATGGTTGCCACATCCTTGCTGGCTGCCGGCGGGGAAGGGGACCATCACGGCCTCAGCGTCACGGCCGAAGAAATTTTCAAAATCGGCCCCTTACCGATTACCAATTCCATGGTCACCTGCTGGGTGGTGTGCCTTTTTATCGTCTTCTTGATCCGTTTCCTAGTTGGCAAACCACAACTTGTTCCGTCCAAAGGACAAATTCTGGTCGAAAGCGTGATCGATGTGGTCCGCAATATTACCGGCCCCATTGTCGGCAAGAGATTGGTGACCCCAACATTCTGGCTAACATCTGCGGTCTTTATTTTTATTCTGACTCAAAACTGGAGCGGTCTCTTCCCAGGAGTAGGTTCCGTTGGGATGAAAGATGAATCCGGACATGTTGTGGAAGCATGGATCCGGCCAGGAAATGCCGACTTGAACATGACCCTGGCCCTGGCCTGTGTCACCATGGTCTCATGGCTTTATTTTATATTCAGATACGCAGGCCTGAACTTAATAATGCACGACATATTTGGAAATAAGGCCGACAAGTTAACCACACCCGCCCCCATTTATGTCTTCCTCTTTCTTGTTTTCTTCGGTGTAGGACTCATTGAAATTATCTCCATCTGTTTTCGTCCAGTATCTTTGTCCTTTCGACTTTTCGGCAACGTCTTCGGGGGAGAAAGCCTTCTTCACAGCATGTATGCGTTGGGGCAAGGTATGCCGGGAGTGCTCAGCAAAATCATGCCTGCGGTCATGATGCTTCCATTCTATTTTCTTGAAACCCTGATCGGTGCAGTTCAGGCACTGGTCTTCATGCTTCTCACTGCGGTCTACATCGGCCTTATTTGTAATCACGGAGACGACCACCACTAATCAACACCACTTTCCTTGCCGGGACCATGCAAAGATCGTGGGCGGCAGGAACTACCATTAATCAAAATAACAAACCTCAAAAACCATGTTAGAAATTCTCGCACAAATCTCTGGAAATATCCAAGGTGGACTCGGTTGTCTCGGTGCTGCGATCGGCGTAGCTTTAGTCGGAATGAAGGCCGCTGAAGCGGTAGGCCGCAATCCAGGCGCCTCCGGACAAATCCTCGTTCAAAGCATTATCGGAATGGCTCTGGCCGAAGCGGTTGCCTTCTACGCACTTTTCCTTGGAAACTAATCCCAGAATCACTTTGTCATGTGCTGCGGTTCACCCATTGTGAGCCGCAGCTACGACGCCCAAAGCAAATCATAGACCATGAGCCCAATTCACTTCATTCTTGCAGCAGCTGCTCACGACCATGATCATGGCGAAGCAGGCGTGAATCCTGTTAAAGAAATCGCCCTTCAATTTGGAGTGGATGCACCTCTGCTCATTGCTCAAATCATCTGCTTCCTGACTCTCGCCTATGTCCTCTGGCAATACGGCTTCAAGCCAGTGCTCAGCACCATGGAAGAGCGGGAGAAAAAGATCTCGGACGGCCTTCGGTTTGCCGATGAAGTGAAGATCAAGCTGGAAGACGCAGAACGGAAGCACAACGAAACCCTGAAGGAAGCCTCGGAAGAAGCACAGAAAACACTGGCCACCGCAAGGGAACAGGCAAAGGACTTTGAAGCCAAACTCCGTAAAGACGCGGAAGAACGTGCGGAAGATATTGTCCGCAAGGCCCGTGAACAAATGGAACTAGAGCGTCAGAACATGATTGATGACGCCAAGAAAGAGTTCGCCAATCTGGTACTGGCCACGACCTCAAAAATCATCAGCCGTGAACTTAAGGATGAAGAGAAATCCAGCTTCAGTGAGGTAGCCGCAAAAGAACTTGCAGAAGCCTGATTCTACTGAAAGTCACAATTGAACTGAACTCCAATGGCTGCTGACAAACAAACCCGTGACCTCGCAAAGAAGCTCGTTATGTTCTCAATGGACAATGGCGAGATCTCGGCAGACAAAGTAAAGGAAGTGCTCGGCGCTCTTTCTGCACAACCTCCCAGAAAATTGAAAAAACTCCTGGTGTGTTATCAAAAACTCATCGAACGGGAAATCGACAAATACACGGCTCAGGTCGAGCATGCAGGCCCACTCAGCCAAGACGCATTGGATGCAGTGAAATCCTTTCTGGAGGAAAACTCAGGCCGCAAAATTTCTATTCAAACACAAGAGAATCCTGACCTTCTCGCAGGCATCCGCGTCTCCCTCGGGGATGATGTGTACGAGGATTCTGCCGCTTTTCGCCTTCGCCCTCTGGCAGAGAAAGCTATCTAAATTTTTCCCTAACCTTTTCACTTTACATATAAATCAGTAACCGGACCACCCAATGAGCGAAATCGCGGAACTCATCCAATCGGAAATTAACAAACTCTCTACCAGCTCGGTAAAAACCAATGTTGGCAATATCACCATGATCGCTGACGGTGTTGCCAAAGTTGACGGCCTCTCCAAGGCCATGTTCAACGAAATGGTGGAGTTCCCTGGTGGTGTATTCGGCATCGCCCTGAACTTGGAAGAAGACGAAGTCGGCTGCGTGATTCTCGGCGACTATTCTCAGCTCAAGGAAGGAGATGAAGCCCGGACCACCGGAAAACTCCTGTCTGTCCCGGTGGGCAAGGAATTGCTTGGAAGAGTCGTTGATGCCATTGGCAAACCGATTGATGGGAAAGGTCCAATTGACGCGAAAGAGCAATACCCAATTGAAAAGATTGCTCCTGGCATCATCCCACGTCAATCCGTGGACCAACCCCTCCAGACCGGTATTCTCAGTATTGACTCCATGATCCCTATCGGACGCGGCCAGCGGGAATTGATCATTGGTGACCGTTCCACAGGGAAAACCACCATCGCGATTGATACCATCATCAACCAGGCTAACATCAATCGTCAGGGTGAGGTCAATGGAGGACCGGACTTCCGCCCTGTTTACTCCATTTATGTAGCCGTTGGACAAAAGAATGCCAACATCGCCCGTACCATCAAAGCTCTGGAAGAAGCAGATGCACTGAAATACACCATTATCGTCAGTGCTCCAGCTGCGGACAATCCGGCCAATCAATACCTCGCCCCCTTTGCAGGAGCCTCAATGGGAGAGTGGTTCATGAGCAACGGAATGGATGCACTCATCGTATATGATGACCTTTCCAAGCAAGCAGTTGCCTATCGCCAGATTTCTCTCGTGTTGAAACGCCCTTCCGGTCGTGAAGCCTATCCAGGTGACGTTTTCTACCTCCATTCACGCCTTCTGGAACGTTCCGCACGTCTGAACAAGGATAATGGCGGCGGTTCCCTCACGGCATTGCCCATCATTGAGACACAGATGGGAGATGTATCTGGATACATCCCAACAAACGTCATTTCCATTACTGACGGACAGATCTTCCTCGAAACCGACCTGTTCAACCAAGGCATTCGTCCGGCGATTTCTGTGGGTCTCTCCGTATCCCGGGTAGGTTCTGCCGCTCAGATCAAAGCGATCAAGAAAGTAGCCGGTAAAGTGAAACTCCAACTTGCCCAATACCGGGAGCTGGCCGCCTTCTCCCAATTTGAATCGGACCTTGATGCCAAAACCAAAGCCACTCTGGACCGGGGAGCCCGTGTTGTGGAAACCTTCAAACAACCTGCCTACAGCCCCATTCCGGTAGAAATTCAAGTCGGACTTATGTGGGCCGTGCAGAACAATTTCTTTGACAGCATTCCTGCGGACCGGGCCACTGAAGCGGTATCCAGTCTGAAGGAACACTTCATCACCCGTGGCACAGAAGTTACCGAGGCAATCCTCAAAGAAAAGTCCATCACGGAAGATATCGAAAAAGATTTACGGGCTACCGTAGAAGAATGGAAACGTACCTGGGGCGAATAAACCAACCGCAAGAACCTCACCCTTTCCCAAACCGTCACCCTAAGACATGGCCAACACCCGCGACATCCGACGCCGAATCAAAAGCGTCAAGAACACGATGCAGATCACCAAAGCCATGCAAATGGTGGCGGCATCCAAGATGAAAAAGGCGCAGGATCACGCGATGGCGGGACGTCCGTATGCTGTTCTACTGGCCGATATGCTGGCTTCGCTTGGCGGGATGGACCTCTCCTCCATTGACATCCCAATCTTTCAAAAACGAGAAGTCAAAAAACGTGGCATTCTCGTCATCAGCTCCGACAAAGGCCTATGTGGAGCATTAAATTCCAACCTTTGTCGCCACATCACCAAACTCGAAGGGGAGTGCAAATTTGTTTCCATCGGAAAACGTGGAGCACAATTCCTCTCACGAACCAAACGGGAACTTCTGGCGGATTACCCACTCAGCGACCATGCTCTCTTCTCTGAAGTACGCCCGGCTGTGGAGTATATGCTCAAGGCTTTTACAGAGAATAAAATCGATACTGTCGAAGTCGTCTACACACAATTTATCAATACACTCAGCCAACACCCGGCAACCCTGACCATCCTTCCCATTCTGGATGTTTCCACCATGTTGGACTTCCTCCGGGAACGATTTGGCGCCGAGGAAAGCATAATCGCTAAAGATGATCGTGAAATTCACTTCGATCCAAAGCGGGAAGACATTTTGGCCGAATTGAGTGCACTCTTCTTCAAACAGCAAATTTATCAACTGGTACTGGAATCCAAAGCCTCCGAGCACAGTGCAAGAATGGTCGCCATGAAAAGTGCGACGGATAACGCCAAGTCTCTCATTGATGACCTCACTCTTGAGTACAACCGCGTACGCCAGGCTGCCATTACCCAGGAAATCCTCGAAATCTCTGCTGCTACCTTTTCCAGCCAAGCCTAAAACCTTTCATTCAATAAAAAAATTCCATGAGCAAACCCGGAAAAATCATTCAAGTTATCGGTGCTGTCGTTGACGCAGAATTTGACGCAGACAACTTACCAGACATCTTCGATGCCCTCGAAGTCACTCGACCCGAAGAAATCGGAGGGGGCAAAATGGTTCTCGAAGTTCAGCAGCACCTCGGCAACAGCGCAGTTCGAGCCGTAGCGATGTCCACCACTGACGGTCTGGTTCGCGGCATGGATATTATCAACACAGGAGCTGCCATCTCCGTACCCGTTGGCGAAAAAGTTCTGGGTCGAATCTTTAATGTTACTGGTGATCCTGTGGATGAACGTGGACCAGTAGGTAATGAAACCACACTTCCTATTCACCGCCAACCCCCCACATTGGTGGAGCAGGATACAGAAGCCAACATTCTGGAAACCGGGATCAAAGTGATCGACCTGATCTGCCCCTTCATCAAAGGAGGTAAGGTTGGAGCATTCGGTGGTGCTGGAGTCGGCAAAACCGTTGTCATCATGGAGTTGATCAACAACATCGCCAAAGCTCACGGTGGATACTCCGTGTTTGCTGGAGTAGGGGAGCGTTCCCGTGAAGGTAACGACCTCTACCACGAAATGTCCGATGCTGGAGTTATTGATCAAAACAATATCGAGAATTCCAAAGTGGCTCTGGTATATGGACAAATGAATGAGCCTCCCGGTGCACGTATGCGGGTCGCTCTTTCCGGTCTTACCATGGCAGAATACTTCCGCGACGAAATGAATCAGGACGTTCTTCTTTTCGTGGATAACATTTTCCGTTTCTCCCAAGCCGGTTCTGAGGTAAGTGCTCTGCTTGGACGCTCTCCATCTGCCGTAGGTTATCAACCAACCCTCGCTCAGGAAATGGGTATCCTTCAGGAACGCATCACCTCGACCAAAAAGGGCTCAATTACTTCCTTCCAGGCGGTTTATGTCCCTGCCGATGACCTCACTGACCCCGCCCCGGCCAACACCTTTGCTCACCTTGACTCCACCATCGTTCTTGAGCGTTCCATTGCGGAGTTGGGCATTTATCCGGCCGTGGATCCTCTGGCTTCCGTTTCCACAGCTCTTGCTCCCGACATTGTGGGCGAAGAGCACTTTGGCGTAGCACGAGGCGTACAAAAAGTACTCCAACGCTACAAGGACCTGCAGGACATTATCGCAATTCTCGGGATTGATGAACTTTCTGATGATGACAAACAAACCGTTTTCCGGGCACGGAAAATTCAGAAATTCCTCTCTCAACCTTTCCACGTTGCTGAAATCTTTACTGGCGTGG
>Ga0181568_10002856_pt1 | contig 15686 bp, 13 predicted proteins | sample 101ome_20_FD_133758 | JGI IMG/M metagenome (GOLD analysis project Ga0181568, IMG submission 133758) | Coastal salt marsh microbial communities from the Groves Creek Marsh, Skidaway Island, Georgia - 101404AT metaG (megahit assembly) | ecosystem: Environmental > Aquatic > Marine > Intertidal... | reverse complement strand
CAAATTTATCTGTCTTAGAAATTCCTAGTGAACTTAAAAAACGAAAACCTTCTTCAAGTTCTGAATTAGTAAATTGAAAATTTGGAGGAGATGAATCTAAATAATTAAAAATATCACGATCAGTATTAATATTTTTTTTATAAAAAATATTAGATATTGCTTCTAATGATTGTCCAATAAATGATGGGACAATGTTTATTTTATTTTTTAACTTTTTATAAAAAAAATAATTACATGGTTCACATGGTAAGTACCATAAAAATATAATTTTATCGTTATTAGGGATATTTTTTTTATTAGATATAAAAAAATCGGTATTACCTAAAAAATGACCCAGTCTCCAACATATTACCTGATTGGTTACAATTTTATATTTAAATATTTTTGCAATTAAAAATAATAAAAAAAAGATAGGCGTAAAAAATAAAAAAAAGAAATAATCTAGGATATATTTAGGAAAAAGTTTAATCTTCCTAATAATTTCTGATAATCCATTTTTTTTAACAAGATGAAATTGTCTTTTTAGAAAAGTATATATCATTTAATTTTTATTACTCTTTCGCAGAGATTAATAGTTTCTTTTCTATGTGCTATTATTAAAATAGTAGTATTTTTATAAAATGAAAATAATTTTTTTATAATTTTCTTCTCTGCAGATAAATCAATCGCATTAGTTGATTCATCTAAGATTAATAAATTTTTATTTAACGCAAAAGCTCTAGCCAACGATACTCTTTGTTTTTGACCGCCACTAATTAATGATCCATTATCACCAACACTTTTTAAATTAATAATATCTTGCAATTGAAAAATACTTACGATTTTATCAAAGTCTTTTTTACTAACATGATTAAATAATTTAATATTTCTTTCTACTGTATCATTAATAAGGTATGGATTTTGTGATATACAGTTGATATTTTTTTGCCAACCATCAATATTATCTTTAATATTTATTCCATCAGATTTTATTGTTCCATTGTTTGGATTTACTAAACCCATTAATAAATCTGTAAAAGTTGTTTTACCACATCCGCTTTCACCAATAATTGCTATTTTTTCTCCTTTATTTATTGTGACGGAAAAGTTTTTTAAAATATATTTTTCTTCATTAGGATATTTAAATGAGATATTACTTATTTCAATTTTTTCATTAAATGGAAGTATTTTTTTATTGTTGTTATTGTCTACATTAATTTTTATACTATCCAAAACATCGTTTAATGAATGATGATTACTATTAAGTGATAAATAATTTGAGTATAGTGCATTAATTATTGGCAAAAGTCTTTGACCCGAAGCAACAATAAAGGCTATCAATGATATTTTAGTAAATGCACTATTTTGATTATCATAAATCATTAGAAGATAAAATGTTATTAATAGAATTATCAAACCCTCGAGAATATATCTTGGTGATTGACTTAAAAAAATGTTTTGAACAAATATTTTTCTGACAATATTAAGTGAATTAAAAAAAAGACCTACATATTTTTTTTGAAATTTATTTATTTTTGATTGTTTATATGAATAAATTGAACTCGAAATTATTTGATGTTGAAGAGGTGAATGCCTTGCAAGAATTTTTCCATTTTCTTTTAATAGTTTTGAGGTGTAAAAAGATAAAGTAAAATAAAATACAGTTAAAAATGTTGCAAGATAAAGAGTAAGTTCTAACTCAACAAATAAAATTGTTGAGGAAATTATACTTATCATTATTAATGATATGAAAATATTTACTATAGAAGAGATTGAAGACTGAACAGTGCTTGATTTGATAAGTATGTTTGAAATAACTTCACTTGTATCAAGTTTCTTGAATTTTAAATAAGAATAATGCAAAGTATTCTCATATACTTTTATAGACAAGTCCATAAAAATGGATTGAGAAATATAATTTGAAATCCATATCAGGAATATTCTTGAAAGTGTAGAAGCAAGTATAAGAAAGATAAATATTTTTGCAAATATATTAAAGTTATTTATTCCTAAATAATTTAATAACTCAAAAAGCTTAAACTCATTACTAGTTATTCCATTTGGATTTGAAAATAAATTTAATAAGGGAATTATTGAGCTTAAACTTAGCGCTTCCAGAAATGAGCATGAAACTGTAAATATGAAAACTAGAAATAGTTGATACTTTCTTTTAATCGAAATTAAACTAAAGAGTTTTATTAAATTATTTAAAACCTCATTCATTTTAAAGAAAATTATGATGAAGAGGTTTTTTACCCTTGCCCTGCTCTATCCTATTAATGCCCTTTACATGATTATCCAGAGCAACACTAACATAATGTGATATTGGTAATGAGCCCATCATAGTTCTAGCATCAAAATCTGATGAAGCCAAATAATTCATAGCTCTCCAATATCTCTCAGATTTAAAGATATCCAAGAATCTTTCCTCAGTATAATTTCCTATATGTAGCTTTGAATGTTTAGCATTAAAGAAAACACCTTGAGGGGCTACTAAACCACTTCCACTTATTTGTAATAAAAATTGTGGGCCATAAAACCTTTTATAACTCGTTTTATTTCCATCTAAAATTTTATTCCACTTAGCAATGATCTTTGTTTTATCATTACTCATAGATTCCGCTTTTTTTATTAAATCAAAACTTGGCTCATAAGCCTCATAATCAATACCTAAAGAACCATCTTCATCATCAGAACAATGTTTTATTACTGCGTAATCGACACCTAAATCAAGACCAAGCTGAGCAAATGGAATAATTTCATCAATTAAATCAGGAGTAAGAACCATTTGGATTCCCAAAGTTACATTAAGATTTAACCTCTTTTTTAAAGCTACAGCATAACTTATATTTTTAATTGCTTTATCAAATACGTCTGTATATTCTGGGCCTTTATACATTATTTTTGCATAGCTCTCTGGTCTTCCGGCAGCAACAGTAAATCTAACCCAAGTTAAATGAGGTAATACTTGATCGACTTTCTCTGGTCCCCATTCCCATGCATTAGTTGCATTTGCAACATCTAAACCATTTTCTTTAGCCCTAATAATAAACGGGATATAAGCTTTTGATAATGTTGATTCACCATCAGAAACAAGCGAAACACTTTTTATTCCAATTTCTGCAAAATCATCAACAAGTTGAAGTGCATGATCAATTTTAATTGAGCTTCTTGCTTGAGATTCTTGCATCATTGCATAACAAAATGAGCACATTGCACCACAAGCTCGTGTTAAGGACATATCAACGCTTATTGGAGCTATTCTTTCCCCATTTTCCCATGCTTCAAGACGATCATAATGATAGGATAGCTTATGATCATCAAGAACTAATTTTCCCTCATTGGTATCTATGCCCTTTACTTCCATTATTCTTCATACCCTTTATTTATTTGAATACCTCTAAATTTTCTTAGTGAATTTTTATCACCCATTGGTTCAATCATTACATACAAGCCAGGATTAATTATTTTTTTTAACTCTTTTTCAAAATTTAAAAGATAATCACCTCTTGAAGATGCTGGTAAATATTTATTTAATCTTATTAAAACTTCACCGCTTTCTTTAATATCTATTGCCTCCAAGGAATCATATTTATTATCTATAATAAACATATTTATTATATTAAGTTGATCTTTTTTTTCTTTAACTCTCCATTCGTGAGTTGGTTTGGGTGTATCAGTAAATGGGTCAAATATTTTTTTCATATAAAACTCAAGAAATAGGTTTAACTATCATTTGTTCGTAAAATTCCTTTCTTTCTAAAAGCGGATCTGAATCCTCAATTGGTCGACCATATAACAACTTAGGATAAATTTGGGACTTTTGTTCCATATGAATGTTACATAAAATTGGACCTCTAACTTTTAGAGTATCTTCAATAAGTTTAGTTAGATCTTTATGATTTGTTATATCTAACGAAGGAATACCATATGCGTTTGCAATCTTTGAAAAATCCGGATCAGGAAGTTTACCTTTAATTGGATCTGAGGCATGAAAAGCCGACTTAAGCCAACTTTTTTGGGTTCCTTGAATAATTCCATGACAATGATTATTTACAATAAAAATTGTAATATTTAATTTATGCTTAAAAATTGTAGCTAACTCTTGAATATTTATTTGTGCACCTCCATCCCCAGAAATACAGATAATTCTTTTATTTGTAAGTGCAAAAGATGCACCTATTGAAGCTGGAATTGAGTAGCCCATTGGAGAGTGATTCCAGGCTGATATCACCCTTTGATTATTTTTTAATTTTAAAGCTTGCATTGTCCAAATTAAATTACTTCCACAATCAGTAACTAAAGCTTGTCCAGATTTAAAATAAATCGACAATAAATCCATAAAAAAATAAGGGTTAATATATTTTTTTTGCTTTTTATCTCTGTCATTACAGCTAGGATAATTCTTTTTCCATTGTGAAATTTTTGATTGCCAAAAGATAATATCTTTTTTAATTTGGTTATCAGGTATCTTTAATAAAGCATCTAAAAAATCTTTACAATCAGATGTGACAAGCATATCAACCTTAAGTCCCATTTTTTTATATTTAACTTGCTCTGAAACATCAACATCCACAATTATTTTTTTAGCTTCTCGAGCAAAAGTTCTGATATTCGAACCAACCTCATGAGTATCAAGCCTTGTTCCAATCGAGATAATTAGGTCAGCATTCTGAACTGCAAAATTACCTGCTCGTCCTGAAGTAACTCCAAAACTTCCAACATAAAGCTTATCATTATGGGAGAAATAATCCATTGCAGCCCAGGTTAAGGTAAATGGAATAGAAAATTTATCTTTAAGTTTTTTTAAATTTTCAAGGTTATTGGATAATCTTACTCCACCACCAAATATAAATAGTGGTCTCTTAGAGCCATTAAATAGTTTAAGAAACTTTTCGATATTTATTTTTTTTGATGATTTATTTTTTGGAGGGACAAACGATTTTAATTCCAAAGGATTAATATTTGCCCTTTGTATATCGTCGCAAATATCTAACAATACAGGGCCAGGTCTTCCATTCTTCGCTAAATAAAATGCCTTTTCTAATTCATAACGTATAATTTCGGGCTTATCAATAAGTTTTGCATATTTTGTTACACTTTTAAATATCGACACAACATCAGTTTCCTGAAAACCTATTTGACGAGACTTGCTATTCTTTTTAAGCTGGGATGTTGGTACTTGCCCTGTAATTGCAATTACTGGAATTGAGTCATAGTATGAACAACATATTCCAGTTAATAAATTTGTTGCTCCTGGTCCGCTTGTGGCAAGCACCAAACCATAATTGCCAGTCAACCGAGCATAACAATCAGCAGCCATTGCACCGGCTTGTTCATGCTGGACTGGAATATATTTTATTTTTTTTCTTTTTGCTATTGAATCAATTATATGGACAATACAACCACCAGTTAAAACAAAAGCATCATTAATTCCCTTTTTTTCGCAAAAAGATGCAACGTAGTCAGATAACTTCATTATTCAGTCCCATAATAATTTTCTAAACGATCCATAGCTAAATTTATATTTTTAAAACTATTAGCATAACAAAAACGTACGTATCCTTCACCATAAGAGCCAAAAATTGATCCAGGACATACAGCAATGTTTAATTTCTCTAAAAAAATATTTGTAACTTCTTCAGATGAGATTCCTAACTTTTTAATATTAGCAAATATATAAAATGCCCCTGATGGAGAAATACAGGAAATATTTTTAATTTTATTTAATCTTTTGTAAATTAAATCTCTTCTATTTCTGTATTCTTTGACCATATCAATAATTTCATTTTGCTCTGACTTAAGAGCTTCTAGGGCGGCATCTTGGATAAATTTAGAAACACAAGATAATGTTGATTCTAATAGTAAATTCATTTTGTTTATTAAAAAATTAGGCGCCGTCATAACACCAATCCTCCAGCCAGTCATCGCATATGATTTACTAAAACCATTTATTAAAATAGTTCTAACTTTACATTGATCTATCATGCTAGAGCTAAAAAATTTAGTATCACTATCCTCATATAACATTCTAGAGTAAATTTCATCTGATATTATTGCCAAATTGTATTTTTCTGCAATTTTGTATATTTCCCTAACAATATTTTCAGGCAATATTGATCCGGTCGGATTGTTTGGGGAATTGATGATAATAACTTTAGTACGTTTTGTAATTAAATTTTCTAGAGTTGATATATCTGGTATAAATTTATTGCACTCAAGTAAAGGAAGGTCTACCACTTTGCCGCCAAGAAAATTTATAATTGATGAGTAAGATACAAATGATGGATTGGGAACAATAACTTCATCAGATTTATTGATTAAACAAGCTAAAGCAAGATAAATTTGAAAATTTGCTCCTGGTGTAACAAGAAGCTGATCAAGATCAGGTGAAAAGTTCCGTGATTTTTTAGTGACAACTTTTGCATACTCTCTAAGCTCAATAATGCCATTTGAATTCGTGTAATGAGTATTCCCTTTTTTAATCGAATTAATAGCAGCTTCTGAAATATGATTTGGTGTATTAAAGTCAGGATCACCAATTTCAAGATGAATTATCGGGTGTCCCTTGGTTTCCATAAATTGAGCTTTTGCCAAAATTTGAAACATTTTTTGACCAACTAAAAAATTCGAAGCTTCAGATAGATTTAACAATTTTTATTTCAAGAGTGTAGATATATATTTTTTTAACTTTACCTTAGATATAGATTCTTTATTACAAATGATTTGAACATCCAAGGCTGCAGCTACGCTTCCAATAAATGAAGATTCAAGTAATGTCATTCCAGAAGCAAGTCCAATACTTGCGATTGAAAGATAAGCATCTCCGGCTCCTATACGATCTATAACATTAAAAGAAAGAGCAGGAATACTAAATGAATCATTCTTTTTTGATAATGAAAAAACACCTCTTTTACCAAGAGTAATTGAAATATTATCTGATTTTGTTATTTGTTTCTTTATATAATGTGCTACTGATTCAATAGGATCGACTTTATTATGAGTAGCTAATCTAGCTTCAGGTTCATTTATGGATATAAAATTAGCTTTTTTATACTTTCCAATTACGTGGTAACCACGGTTACCACTGTTAATTTGAGTATTAACAGCTAAAAATTTTGAATACTTTTCGATTATTTCAGAAATTTGATTAGTTATAAATCCATTTCCAAAATCTGGGACTACAACCAAATCATATTTTTTTATATTTTTAATAATAAAATCAACTAGCTTCTTATATGAGTCATTATTATCAATTTTTTTTCCAATCTCATAAACCTCAAAGAATTTATTTAAATCACCATCAATATATCTTTTTTTGGTAAGCGTTAACTGCGAAGTTGGATAAAAATTACAAATTACATTTTTATTAGCATGATTCAATAAAAATTTTTGACCAGAATCTTCTTTGCCAACTCCACAAACCAAATCAACTGATTTCGTAAAATTAGAAATATGATTAGCAACAGCCAAACTACCACCAGCATATTTTTCCGTATACAATTTATTGACAGCAAGTATATTACTTTTGCCAGTTTGTCCTAATGGATCTACATATACATATTCATCAATAATTGCATCCCCAATAACAAGAACTTTTAAACTACTTAAATCATCTATTTTTTTGAATAAATCATTTTCAGTAAATCTAGATTTTACAAAATTTAAAAAATCTTTTACTTCGTCGCTAAAAGATGAAAAAAATTCGTTAATCAAAGAACTTGAACTATATGTTATTTCGTCAGTATAAAAAATTTCACCATTATATCTTTTCACCTCAAAAATCTCTTTCTCAATATTACCTGTAACATCATCTGAAAGGTTCTTATAATCACTTCCTTTTGCATAAAGATTTGGTTTAATAGCTTCAATTGATTTAATCGCTGTTTCACTTTCATTAATAAAAACATAATCAACATACTCGATTGCTGCTAAATTTTCGGAACGTAATTTTTCGTTAAATACTGGTCTTCCTGGACCTTTTAAAATATATTTATCCGATGTAATAGATACAAATAAGATATCTGCTTGAGATTTAGCACTTTTTAGATGCTTGAAATGCCCTGTGTGAAGTAAATCAAAAGCGCCATGGCAAAGTATTACTCTTTTATTCTTTTTTTTTAAATCATTTGAGATTTTTTTTGCTTCTTCAATATGTAAAATTTTATGATTCATTTTTTTGTTGAAAATAAATTGAGTCTGCTAAGAAATGCAAAAGAAATTGATGAGATATCTCAACAATTCCATAACTTTTTGAATCTATCCAAAAATTAATAACTCCTAAATTAATTAACTTATTTTTTTTATCGAATCCAGAAAGAGTAATTATATTATTTTTGTTGTGTTTCTTTTTAAATTGATTTACAGCATTTATTATATTAGGAGAATTGCCTGAACTACTTATTGCAATTAAGCAATCTCCATCTTCAGAGAAATTTTCAATTAGTCTGGAAAAAGCATTTTCATATCCATAGTCATTTGTTAGGCATGTTAAGACAGATATATCATGAAAAGTTATCGATCTAATTTGACACATATTTATAAAATCATTAGCGGCGTGGGATGCAATGCCAGAGCTACCTCCATTACCTATAATAAATAAATTTCTTTTGGTGTCTTTGACACCTTTTATAATTTTTATTGCACTATCAATCGAATCGTTTAAACATATTTTTTTATTGCTATAAACTTCACAATTATTTAGCGCTCTATTTAGTTCTTGAAGCCTATCTTCAAAGTTAATCATTTTAGTTTCCTAAATATTTAAACCAGGTCTTAGTAGCCTCATTAATAGAATTTTGGTTCCAAACAGGGGCATTATTCCATAAGTGAATATTTTCAAGCATTAATTTTATGCCATCTTCAAATTTAATTTTTGGGACCCAATTAATATATTTTTTTATTTTTGTTATGTCTGCAAATGTACAATCTGGCTCACCAGGTCGTTTAGGTATGAAAACTTTATCTCCCCCAAGGAGATTTACAAGATGATTTACAGAATAATGCGATCCGCTACCGATATTAAAAATTTCATTGATAATATTTGATTGAGAAGATTGGATAAAAGCCTGAACGACATCGGAAACATAAGTAAAATCTCTTGTTTGCGTCCCATCACCAACAACTGTAAATGGCTTATTTTTTATCTTTTGCGCAAGAAATACACCGAATACTGCACCATATGTTCCGGTAGTCCTTGATCTTGGACCGTAAACGTTAAAAAGTCTAAGAGATATACATGGTAGTCTATAGCAATTAGCCCAATGCAAAACTAGTTCTTCGCCTAAAAATTTAGTCAATGCATAGGGATATTGGGGTTTTATTGCAGTCAATTCATTTGTTGGATAAGAATCAGGAATTCCATAACAAGATGACGAGGCCGCATAAAGAAATTTTTTTAAATTTTTATTATTTTTTGCAAATTCTAAAATATTAAAAGTTCCTGAAACATTTACATCATAATAATCTTTTGGATTTTCAATTGAAGGAACAATGTCAGCCATTCCAGCCAAATGAAAAATATATTCAAAATTTTTATTCAACTTGTCTAATACATCTTTATCTCTAATATCAATATTTAAGAAAGTAAAATTTTTGTTCTTCGAGAAGGAAGCCATATTTTCTATCCTTCCATTAGATAAATTATCTATAACAACAACACTGTAATTATTTTTCAGTAATTCTTCAGCCAAATGACTTCCAATAAAGCCAGCGCCACCTGTTATAAGAGCATTAATCATATAAAATTTTTATGCTCTACTTTATCATTTTTAATTTTATCAAGATATCTATTAACCTCATCCATCCGACAATTTTTTCGACACTCAACAATATTTAATTTATTATTCACAAAAAAGAAATTTTCTTTCCTTTTTTCACTTTGCCAGACATCTTTGAATTTATCTAACATTAAGTTTCCATATGCAAATCTTTTGTCTAATAAATAGGCACTACATCCATATAATTCTCCATCCGCCATTAAATAGGCCCAAGCAAAGGGAGTAGCGCTACATTTCTTATAGCGATTCTCAACTGGCTCAATATATTTTTTCATAGTATGGCTACGAAAAATTAATTGGAAATTATCATCTGAATATTCGGAAAATTTATCATCTAAATATATATAATTACTGTAGTCGACATTATTGTACATTGTTGTATTGCTTGAAAGATGTTGTGAGTAAGGCTTTATTACCAAATAATCAAGCCCTATTTCTTCTTTACATAATTTAATTAATTCTTCAATTTCATCCGCATTTTCAGGTAATAACAATGCTTGGGCGCCAATAGTACAATTTATTTTATTAGTTTTTTTATAATTTACTGATTTTTTAAGATTATCAATTACCTTAAAAAAATCTTTTTCCTTTGTTTGATGAATTTTAGAATAAGTAGAAGGTGTTCCAGCATTTATTGAAACTTTAATCCAAGATGTATCTTTTAAAGCCTCTTCGATAAATCTTTGATTCATTACAGTTGCATTAGTTGTGAATGATACGTCTATTCCTGATTTTTTTGTAGCATTAACAATTTCAACTATTTTTTTATGAAGCATTGGCTCACCTTCACCAGCATACATAATACTTTTCACTCCCAGATCACCCATTTCTGACAATCTATCAATTAAAATATTTGCGTCAAGCATTCTTGCTTTATAGCCAATATAATCAACCGCACAAAATGTACAACGATGATTACAGGCACCAACAGGTGAAATTTCAATATAAATTGGATAAATAGCTTTAGCCTTTTCCCAATCAGATTTAACATCAAGCAGATTAGACACCCATTTTGGGTGATAAATCAGTTTATGGCTATCAATTAAATATTTATCATTTGACATAAAAATATTCCAAAAAATTTATAAACAATTTGAAGACAAGCTTTTATATAAGCATAAATATAAAATAATTAAAATAACTAAACTTATAAAGATACCAATACTATTATTATAAAACCATAAAATACAAATAAGAGGGGAAAGCCAAAAAATAAATAAATTTGGCAAAACTAAATTATTTGCAATTTTTTTGTTTTTATAATTTTTCAGCAATTTTCTGTATAAAAGAGAATGCAAATGTTTATCATCTGGTTTAAAGGGAGAATATTTTTCAAATATTTTTCTAAAAAAAGAGAAAAATATTTCCATTAGAGGAAAAAACAATACTAAAACTGCTCCCCATGATGGAAAGTGCTGATTATCCCCATATAATTTTATACAAAATATACTTATGAAAAACCCATAGAGATAACAACCAGTATCACCAATAAAAATTTTACCTTTTGGATAATAAAAAAAAAGAAAAACAATTAATGGCAATAACATTACCAAAAGAAGATTCATCAAAAAAATATCACCAGAAATATAGCTTAGAAAAAATATTCCTAAAATTTGACAAATAGAAGAAACCGTCATTAAACCATTAGCGCCGTCAATTAAATTAACACCATTTACAAAAATAACAATGGATATAATATAAAAAAGAAAAATAAAATAACTTTGCGATAAAAAATCGCCAAAAAATGGAATTTCAACTACGGGCAGGTTAATATTTAAGTAAAAAATACTCAATGACGCAGAGAAAAACATTATTATTAAACGTAATATTGGTGATATCGATTGAGTAATATCTTCATATGAACTAATAAAAAAAATTGGAAATGAACTAATTATCAATTTAAAAATAAAATTACGATTTTGATCAAAGTATTCATTGTTAGAAATCATCAAATAAAGAAAAATAAAAATAAAAATAATTATTCCTCCAAATCTGGGAATTTCTTTTTCATGAATCCTTTGAATACTCTTATAGCTTTTAATTGCATATCTGCGTCTTATAAATGGCCATAATTTAATAATGACTGCAAAATTTATGGAAAGAAGTATAATGAAGATAATTTCAATTAAATAAAAATTCATTGAGCTTTCAAGATAGGTATTTTTTAATAGATTTTTTATTTTATTACAATATGAGAAAATTAGTTCAATTGAATTCAAAAAAAAAATTGGCAAAGATTAAAGTTGATAATCATTTATATGAATTACCCTCAAATCAGAATTTTGGTTTAACTTTTGCCGCTATATTCCTCTTAGTTTTTATTTATTTTTTCTCCAAAGAATCATATTTTTCTTATTTCTTTTTATTTTGTTCAATATACTTATTGACCATTTCTTTATTTTTAAGCAAAAAGCTCGAAAATTCTAATAAGGTGTGGCTTAAATTTGGTCTAAAAATATCAAAATATTTAAATCCAATTATATTAGGAATTATTTTTTATCTCTTAATTTCCCCCATAGCACTATTTTTTAAATTAATTAAGCGAGATGAATTAAAATTAAAGAAATCTAACCATAACTCTTTTTGGCTAATAAGATCAGAAAAATCACAAGCCAGTTCGATGAAGGATCAATTCTAATTAATGAATATATTTTTAGAATTAATTAGATTTATTTTTAAAAGAAAAAAATTCTGGCTTGCGCCCGTATTAATAATAATGATAATTATTGGAGGTCTTCTTGTTCTCAGCCAGGGTTCAGTTTTAGCTCCATTTATTTACACTATTTTTTAATAAAATGATAATTCTTGGTTTTTCATGTTTTTACCACGATAGTTCAGCTTGTATTATTAAAGATGGAATTATTTGCTCAGCGGTTCAAGAAGAGAGATTTACAAGAATTAAGCATGATGCAAATTTTCCAATTAATTCAATAAAATATTGCCTCGCAAACTTAAAAATAAAAATATCTGATGTTGATTATGTTGTTTTCTATGACAAACCTTTCCTGAAATTTGAAAGATTACTTGAAACCTATTTTGCTATGGCGCCAAAAGGGTTTAATACTTTTTCAAAATCTTTTACGGTATGGGTAAAAGAAAAACTTTTTCAAAAAAAAATTCTTATAAATAATCTCAATTTATTAACAAAAAAAAATATCGATTGGACTAAAAAATTATTATTTAGCGAACATCATCTAAGTCATGCTTCAAGTGCTTTTTTTCCATCACCATTTGAGAGCGCCGCTATACTTACAATGGATGGCGTAGGAGAGTGGGCAACAACATCGCTTTCAATTGGTGAAAAAAATAAAATTACGATAAAAAAAGAAATTCATTATCCCCACTCATTAGGATTGCTCTATTCATCTTTTACTTTTTTTACTGGATTTAAAGTGAATTCAGGAGAGTACAAACTCATGGGTCTTGCTCCATATGGAAGACCCAAATATAAAAAAATAATTAAAGATAATTTAATAAATGTATTTGATGATGGATCATTTCAATTAAATATGGATTTTTTTGATTTTTGTACAGGTTTAAAAATGACAAATTCAAAATTCTCTGACTTATTTAAAAGAGAGCCAAGATCACCAGAATCGCCGATATTACAGGATGATATGGATATCGCTTGCTCAATTCAAGCGGTAACAGAGGATATTGTCATTAATCTCGCAAAAAATATAAAAAAAGAAACTCAACAAAAAAATCTGTGTTTGGCAGGTGGTGTTGCATTAAATTGCGTTGCTAATGGAAAGCTATTAAGTAAAAATATTTTTGAAAAAATTTGGATTCAACCTGCTGCAGGGGATGCGGGAGGTGCTATTGGTGCGGCATATGTTGCTTATTACATGTTGCTTAAAAATTCAAGAGAAATTAATCCTTCATCAGACTCTATGAATGGATCGTATTTAGGTCCAGAGTTTTCAAATCATGAAATTTCTAGTGCGCTCAAAAGAAAAGGTGCAAATTATCATCTGTTTTCTGAGGATAAAATTATTTCATTAACTGCTCAAGCTCTAAAAAAAGGTCAGGGAATTGCATGGATGAATGGAAAGATGGAGTTTGGGCCAAGAGCGCTTGGTAATAGAAGTATTATTGCGGATCCAAGATCTAAATATATGCAAAAGATACTCAATTTGAAAATTAAGTACCGTGAATCCTTCAGACCTTTTGCACCCTCCATACTTGAGGAAGATCTTTCGGATTGGTTTGATCTTTCTACCCCAAGTCCCTATATGCTTTTTGTTGCACCAATAAAAAAAATTCATAGAAAAACATCATCAGTAAAAAATAAATTGTATGGAATAGAAAAACTGAATCAAATAAGATCAAAAGTTCCATCAATTACTCATGTAGACTATTCTGCAAGGATACAAACTGTAAATAAGAGTATAAATCCAAGATTTCACAAACTAATAAAAAAGTTTAAAAGTCTCACTGGTGTTCCTATGGTTATAAATACATCTTTTAATATAAGGGGTGAACCAATAGTATGTACTCCAGAGGATGCTTTTAGATGCTTTATGGGAACAGAATTAGATATTTTAGTTATAAATAATTTCATTCTCTTTAAAAATGAACAAAATCCTTCATTATCAAAAAATTATAAAAATCAATTTAATCTAGATTAAGTAATGAAAAAAAAAATCATATTATTATTTAAATTATTAATTGTTTTTTTAATTTTTTTATATCTATTTAAAACTGAAAAACTGACGATACAATCACTTAGTTTTTTTATCAATGAGCCTTTTTATAGTTTAATAATATTCATCATAATGATCTGCTTATCTGTTCCAATAGTATCAATTCGATGGATAATAATTTTACATAAAATGAAATTTTCTAAACAATCATTTTATAAAATCTTTTGCCTTACAATGATATCCCAATTTTTTGCAATTTTTCTTCCTGGAGCACCGACATCAGACTTAACTAAAGGTTATTATCTCCACAATGAAAAAACTGGAAAAACAAAAATATATTTAAGTATTTTAATAGACAGATTAACTGGACTTTATGGAATCATAATAATTTTTATTTTTCTATATATATATAATTATGATTTTTTAACAAAAAATATTTATGTCAGCTACTTTGGAAATTTTCTAATTTTTGTTTTTATATTAAGTAACTTAATTTTTTTCACTATTAGAAAAAAAATGGAAAATTACATTAATAATATAAATAAAAATTTCGTAATTAATAAATTAATCTTAATACTACGAGCAATTGATGAGCTTGATAGCGAAACATTTATAAAAGCAATTGGAATTTCAATAATAAATCAAATATTTCTCATTTTTATGTTTTTAATCCTTAACTATTATTTTGTAACAAAAAATATTGTTGAACTAATTAGCATTTCCACATTAATTCCAATTGGTGAAATAACTTCAGTTATTCCAGTTGCTCCTATAGGTATTGGAATTGGCCATATTTCTTTTGAAAAATTATTTAATTTATATAATTTTCAAAATGGGGCTAATGTCTTTAATACATTTATTTTACTTAAAATTTTACTTGGTTTATTTGGTGGCTTTTTTTATATTTTTTATACAAAGCAAGAAAAAAAAAATACAAGCCAAGATGTAAGATAAATAGATGTAATTTACCCAATAACCCCAAGTTGGCCTGTACTCAAATCTTATTTCATTTTCACCCTTAGGAAGATCTATTGACATAAAAGATCCAACTTTTTGTATTTTTATATTTAAATTGTTAAGGTATGCTTTCCATCCTTTATCAAAATTTGTTGCCCAAATTAAATAGCCATCACTTTTATTATTGATTTTTAAAATAAATTTATTAGGAAGATAAGAAATAATTTTAGAATCTAATGAATCTTTTTGTTCTTTTAAATGCTTAAATAAATTCTTTTCATTATCGTAACTTTTAATAAAAAAAACTCTTTTTGTTAGTAAAAAT
>Ga0181568_10002853_pt1 | contig 15694 bp, 13 predicted proteins | sample 101ome_20_FD_133758 | JGI IMG/M metagenome (GOLD analysis project Ga0181568, IMG submission 133758) | Coastal salt marsh microbial communities from the Groves Creek Marsh, Skidaway Island, Georgia - 101404AT metaG (megahit assembly) | ecosystem: Environmental > Aquatic > Marine > Intertidal... | reverse complement strand
TTCTCAATCATAATTTTTGTTTTTCTTTTACTAGGGTTATAGAAAGAAACCATTAAGAGATGAAGATTAACAGTTAGAGCATTCATTATTGCTAACTCACTAGTTGTACATCCTAAAAAGTCTTTTAAAATAAATTTTATTTTATCTTGAATTTCTATCCATGGATATTCACCAGAAAAATGAGATTCAACAGCTGAATTCTTCCATTGCTTTAAATGAGAATCAATTTTATCCTTAATTGATTTATGTTGAAGACCAAGTGAATTTCCACAAAAATAAATTTTATCACTTTTATTACCATCTCCATACTCAAATTCATTTTTTACCCATGATATTTGATCTAAGGAATCCATTTTTAAAGCATCATCTTTTTTCATATATTGAATATAAATAATTAAGAAAATAAAATCATGGATCTTTCATTAAAAGGTAAAAGAGCAATTGTTTGTGGTAGTACTCAAGGAATAGGAAAATCAATAGCAATTAAACTAGCAGAGCATGGAGCTGCAATTACACTAATTGCAAGAAATGAGAAAAAATTAATAGATGTTATTGATGAATTGAAGAATACAAGTTCAATGGAAAATAATTTTATTGTTTCTGACTTTAATGATTTGAATAAATTAGAAAAAAAATTTACAGATTTCATTAATAAAGATTTTAAACCAACAATTCTTATCAATAATACAGGTGGACCACCCCCAGGTGAAATTTCAAAAGCGAGTAAAAAAGATTTTAAAGATTACATGAGTATGCACCTGCATACAAGTCATTTTCTATCAACATCTCTACTACCAATTATGAAAAAAGAAAGTTATGGAAGGATTGTAAATATAATTTCTATCTCAGTAAAAGCACCCATTGATAATCTTGGAGTTTCTAATACAGTTCGATGGGCAATGGCTAGTTGGGCAAAAACGTTATCTAATGAAGTTGCTGAATATGGAATAACTGTTAATAATATTTTACCTGGATTCACTGATACAGAAAGACTTAGAAGTCTTATGAAAAATAGAGCTTTATCATCAAACACATCAACAGAAGAAATTACAAATAATACAATATCAAATATTCCAGCAAAAAGATTTGGTAAACCCGAAGAAGTTGCAGACGCAACAGCCTTTTTATGTAGTAAAGCTGCTAGCTACATTAATGGTATAAATTTACCAGTTGATGGTGGATATTCTAAAAGTCTGTAAAGAATCATTTCGAAAGGAATATGAATAAAACAAAAGCAATTAAATACGCCCAAGATTTTATTATTTCTGATGGGCATATCGACTTACCATTCAGATTAAATAAAGAAGGATTATTATTTAATAAAAATATAGATCTAAACTATGAGACTAATGGGAATTTTGATATTCCAAAAGCAAAAAGAGGAGGCTTAAATTGTCCGTTTATGGCAATATATATTCCCTCAGAAAAAAAAGAAAATGAAGCTTATCAATTTGCTAACTCATTAATTGATCTTATGGAGAATGTTATAAACAGTAACAAAGATTTCAATTTTGCTTATTCACCTTCTGATGTTTTAGAAAACTTTAAAAATGGTAAAATTTCATTGCCGATGGGTATGGAAAATGGTTCAGCTCTAGGAAATGAAATCAAGAATTTAGATTATTTTTTTAAGAGAGGAATAAGATATATAACGCTTACACATGCAAAGAATAATCAAATCTGTGATTCATCATATGAAAAAGAAAAAAAATGGGGAGGATTAAGTGATTTTGGAAAACTCTTGGTTAAAGAAATGAATAGTATTGGGATGATGATTGATGTTTCTCATGTTTCAGATGACACTTTTTTTGACATTGTAAAAATTTCAAATAAACCTATAATAGCTTCTCATTCTTCTCCGAGAGTTTTAACGCCCGGTTTTGAGAGAAATTTAAGTGATGAAATGATTGAGTTAATAGCTAAAACCAATGGAGTTATTTTAATCAATTTTGGATCTTCATTTGTTAACTCTAAATCCAATAAAATATTTACTGATATAAATGATGATGTTGAAAAGTGGAGAGTTGAAAAAAAATTAAAATCAGACGACAAAGAAGTTGAAGAATACAGAGATCAATTAATTAATAAATTAAATCCATTTGCAGACATTGAAGATGTCTTAGACGCAATAGATCATGTTTATAATTTAGTTGGTGATGATTATATTGGTTTTGGATCCGACTATGACGGACTCGGTAATACCCTACCTAAAAATCTAAAAGATGTATCAACATATATTAATCTTATAGAAGGTCTAATTAAAAGAGCCTACAGCAAAGAAAGTATTGAAAAAATATGTTATAAAAACTTTTTCAGAGCATGGAATGCTAACCTCCAAAATCATCAAATCTGATATTTTCATCAGGAACACCCATATCCTCTAGCATCTGAAGAACAGCTTGATTCATTAATGGTGGACCACATAGATAATACTCTACATCTTCAGGTTCCTTGTGCTTACTCAGATAGTTATCATAAAGTACCTGATGAATAAAACCAACATATCCATCTTTTTTATCTTCTAATTTCTTCTTTATTTCCCAATTATCTTCAGGAAGAGGCTCTGAAAGGCCAACAAAGAAATTGAAGTTTTTAAAATCTTTTTCTATTTTTCTGAAATGATCCATATAGAATAATTCTTTCTTAGATCTACCTCCATACCAATAAGAAACCTTTCTTTTTGTTTTCTGAGTATGGAACAAGTGGAAGATATGTGATCTTAATGGTGCCATACCTGCACCTCCTCCAATGTAAATCATTTCTCTTTCTGTTTCATTAATATGAAATTCTCCATAAGGTCCTGATATGGTAATTTTATCTCCAGGTTTTCTTGAGAAAACGTAAGATGAACATATTCCTGGATTAACTTCCATCCAATCATTTTTAACTCTATCCCAAGGTGGAGTTGCTATTCTAATGTTTAACATTATTATATTTCCCTCTGCAGGATGATTAGCCATAGAATAAGCCCTAAATATTGGCTCATCATTTTTCATTTTTAAAGGCCATAAATTAAATTTATCCCAATCGCTTTTAAATACATCTTCTTTATGTCCTAAATCAGGATGAGGAGTTATATCCATATTTTTAAAATCAATTTCTGTTTCAGGAACATCAATTTGAATATAACCACCAGACTCAAAATTTAAAGTTTCACCTGGAGGAAGTTTTACAACAAATTCTTTAATGAAGGTAGAGACATTGTAGTTAGAAACAACTTCACATTCCCATTTTTTTATTCCAAAAATTTCTTCAGGAATCTCAATCTTCATGTCTTGTTTTACTTTAACCTGACATGATAATCTAACATTATCGGCCTTCTCAGTCCTTGATAGATGCCCTACCTCAGTTGGCAATACATCTCCTCCTCCTTCTGAAACTGTACATTTACACATTGCACATGTCCCTCCTCCTCCGCATGCAGAAGGTAAAAACATTTTTTGGGCAGATAAAGTAGATAATAATGTTGAACCTGCAGAAGTAATTATAGGATTGTCAGTATCTCCATTTACTATAATATTTACATCACCAGATTGAACAAGTTTTGACTGAGCAAATAACAAGATAAAAACCAGTAATAATATTACTATTGAAAAGGCTACTACGGATGTTGCAATTGTTAAAGACACTGTTGTTTCTTCAAAATTTTTGACAAATATAAATCAGAAATTTTTTCATGTATTAAAATTTAAAAAAAAATAAAATTAGTTTTTTAGCAACTTTAATAGTTTAGATATTTTGTTCTTTAAATCTCTTCTATCAACAATAAAATCAAGGAAACCATGATCAACTAAAAATTCAGATCTTTGAAAACCTTTAGGAAGATTTGAACCTATTGTTTCTTTGATTACTCTTGGTCCAGCAAACCCAATTAAGGCTCCTGGCTCAGCTATATTAAAATCTCCAAGCATTGCATATGATGCGGATACTCCCCCTGTAGTTGGATCAGTCATCAGAGAAATATATGGTATTTTATTTTTTGATAATAAGGATAGCTTGGCAGATGTTTTTGCCATCTGCATTAGTGAATATGTAGACTCCATCATCCTTGCGCCTCCAGATTTGGATATGATCATTAAAGGAGTTTTATTTTTTAAAGAGAAATCAATTGCTCTTGATATTTTTTCTCCAACTACAGATCCCATCGAGCCCCCAATAAATGAAAAATCCATACATGAAATGACAATTTTATGTCCATTTAGTTTTCCGTGAGCAGTTCTAATTGCGTCATTGAGTCCAGTAGCCTTAGTTGATTTGACTACTCTGTCCTTGTATGATTTGGTATCTGTAAACTTTAGTGGATCTGAAGACGAAAGGTTTTCATCTAATTCTTTAAAAGATTTATTATCAAACAAGATTTCAAAATATTCTTTAGATCCAATTCTCACATGGTGATCATCCTCAGGACATACATAAGAATTATTCTTGAGTTCTCTTATATGAACTATAGATCCTCCTGGAGTTTTATACCACATCCCATCAGGCAATTCTTTTTTCTGAGAAGTTGGAGTATTAATATTTTTTTGCTTTCTATTAAACCAATTCATTTTGCAAAGTTAGGGATTTAATCTACTTCTTCATAATCAATAAAATCACCCTCATCATCTAAAATTCCTTTCTTCTTTGATGGCTTAGACTTTTTAAAATTATTTACTGATTTACCTATGAAAGTTTTCACATAAAAGGTTGAAATCTTATATATAACATATATAATAATAAAAATAATTATTAAAAACTTAAGCATTACTTACTAAGGTAAAGATTTCTTTTTGAGTAGATATCTAGGAAGTAATCATCCATCAAATCATCAATAAAATAAATAGATTCTCCCGTTGATTTCATTTCAGGCCCAAGTTCTTTATTCACATTAGGAAATTTATCAAAAGAAAATACTGGTTCTTTAATAGAGTACCCATTTTTATGTGGATTCATTTTAAAGTCTGTTACTTTATTTTTCCCAAGAATTATTTTTACTGCATAATTCACATATGGTTCTCTGTATGCTTTTGATATGAAAGGAACTGTTCTTGAAGATCTAGGATTTGCTTCTATTATGTATACTTTATCATCTTTTATAGCAAACTGAATATTGATGAGCCCAACAGTTTTTAGAGCAACAGCAATTTTTTGTGTATACTTCTTAATTTGATTAATAACAAAATCTCCTAAACTATAAGGTGGCAGTACAGCATTTGAATCCCCTGAGTGAATACCTGCTGGCTCAACATGTTCCATAATCCCAATTATATATACATTTTTTCCATCGCATATGGCATCAGCCTCTGCTTCTATTGCTCCCTCTAAAAAGTGATCTAATAAAATCTTTCCCTCTGGTTTATCTTTAATCAAATCAACAACATGTTCTTCAAGCTCTTTTTCATTAATTACTATTTTCATAGACTGACCACCTAAAACATATGAAGGTCTTACAAGAAGTGGAAACCCTATTTTCCTTGATAATTCAATTGCATCAGTAGCTGTTTCAATTGTCCCATATTCTGGATACGGAATTTTGTTCTCTTTCAATAAATCAGAAAACCTTCCTCTATCTTCTGCTAAATCCAATGCATCAAAGGAAGTTCCTAAAATCTTAATGCCATAATTATGTAATTTTTCAGATAATTTTAATGCTGTCTGTCCACCAAGCTGTACTATTACACCGATAGGTTTTTCGTGTAATATAATTTCATATAGATGCTCCCAAAAAACAGGCTCAAAATATAATTTATCAGCAACGTCAAAATCTGTTGAAACTGTTTCAGGATTACAATTTATCATTATAGTCTCATAACCACATTCTTTTGCTGCAAGAATACCATGGACACAACAATAATCAAACTCAATTCCTTGACCTATTCTATTTGGACCAGAACCAATCACAATAACCTTTTCTCTATCCGAAGATACCGACTCATTTTCATCACCAAAAGTAGAATAATAATAAGGAGTTGCAGCTTCAAACTCAGCAGCACAAGTATCAACCAACTTATAGTTTCTTTTAATATTTAACTCGATCCTTTTATTGAATATTTCACTTTCTAAACACCCTAGAAGATGTGCAATCTGTCTGTCTGCGTACCCCTTCTCTTTCATTAGTTTTAGAATATTTTTTGGTAGAGTATCTAACTCATAATTTTGAGCTTCTCTTTCTAAAAGAACCAATTCATTAATCTGATTTAAAAACCATTTATCAATTTTAGTTAGGTCTTGTACTGTATTAAATGGTAAACCTAATTTAAGTGCGTCATAAATATGAAATAATCTATTCCAACTTGGATTTTTAAGGCTTTCTAATAATTTATTCTGATCTTTTAACTCCCTACCATCAGCACCTAATCCATTTCTTTTTATCTCTAGTGATTGACAAGCTTTCTGAAGTGCTTCCTGGAAATTATTACCAATTCCCATGGCTTCTCCCACAGACTTCATTTGAAGACCTAGTCTCCTGTCAGATCCCTTAAATTTATCAAAATTCCATCTTGGAATTTTTACAATTACATAGTCTAGAGAAGGCTCAAAAAACGCAGAAGTAGTGCCTGTTATTTGATTTTTAAGTTCATCAAGATTATAGCCTATAGCTAACTTTGCAGCAACTTTAGCAATAGGATAACCTGTGGCTTTTGAGGCTAAGGCAGAAGATCGAGATACTCTAGGGTTTATTTCAATTCCTATAATATCATCAGTCTCAGGATTTACTGCAAATTGAACATTACATCCACCAGCAAAATCACCAATACCATTCATCATTTTAATTGCCAAGTTTCTCATTTCTTGGTAAACAGTATCAGGGAGAGTCATAGCAGGTGCAACTGTAATTGAGTCACCGGTATGAATTCCCATGGCGTCAAAATTTTCTATAGAACAGATTATAATAACATTACCAATATTATCTCTTAATAACTCCAGCTCATACTCTTTCCACCCCAGAACACTTTGTTCGACAAGAACCTCATGAACAGGAGATTTATTTAATCCATGATTAAGGGCATTATCAAAATCTTTTTCTTCTTCAACAAAGCCTCCACCAGACCCACCTAAAGTAAATGATGGTCGAATGACTAAAGGAAATCCAATTTCTTGTGCAATTTCTTTTCCTCTCAAATAGGATTTAGCAATCTCACCCTTACACACATTGACATTAAGCTCTTTCATTTTTAATCTAAAAAGCTCTCTATCTTCAGTGGTATTGATTGCGTCAACATTTACACCAATCATCCTTACCTTATACTTTTCCCAAATACCGGCTTTATCACAATCAATTGCTAAATTCAGTGCAGTTTGTCCACCCATTGTAGGTAGAACAGCATCAATTTTATGTTTTTCTAAAATCTTTATTATGGATTTTTTTGTAAGAGGCTTTAAATAAATATTATCAGCGGTAACTGAATCTGTCATTATTGTAGCCGGATTAGAATTTATCAGTGTTACCTCGATTCCCTCTTCTCTAAGTGACCTAGATGCTTGCGATCCAGAATAGTCGAATTCACATGCTTGACCAATAACAATAGGACCTGAACCGATGATTAAAATTGACTTGATGCTCTTGTCTCGAGGCATGGAAATTTATTTTGCAATATAAATTGTAATTCTGAAAATCTTTAGAAAAAAAAGAAAAATTTAACTTAAAAAAGAAAAGATTATGAAGAACCTAAATTACCATCATTTAAATAATAACAAACAAATATTTTGATATTAGTTAACAATTCCTTAACATTGAATTAACATATTATTAATATAAAATAAATGTTATGAAATATATATTAATGTTTTTGATGTTTTCTTTTTTATCAATAGACGTTTTATCTAAAGAGAAGAAGAAAGAGTTCAAACCTTTTAAGGTTAATAAGAAAGTAGAAAAAAAAGGTGACTTCGTAGTTATAAGAACTGAAACAGTTTATACAAAATCACAATGGAAAGAACTTAAAAATCAATCAAAGGTTAATAAGGCTTTTTTAAAAAAAAGAAAGAAGGAAATATCAATGAATCAAAAAAACCTCTCATCTAATTGAGGGGTTTTTTTATATTTCCAACATTAGTCTTGAGGGATCCTCTAATAATTCTTTTATTCTAACTAAAAAGCTTACCGACTCTCTACCATCTATAATTCTGTGATCATAAGATAATGCTAAATACATCATTGGTTTTATTACCAATTCATCATTAACTACTACACCTCTTTTAACAATATTATGCATTCCTAAAATAGCTGACTGAGGAGCATTTATTATTGGTGTTGATAACATAGAACCAAAAATTCCACCATTAGTTATTGTAAAAGTTCCTCCTTGCATTTCATCTATAGAAAGTTTCCCATCTCTAGCCTTTGTAGCTAATCTTATCACTTCATTTTCAATATCATCAAATCCTAATTCATCTGCTTTTCGAATAACTGGAACTACAAGTCCTTTTGGAGTTGAAACTGCAATAGAAATATGACAATTATCATTATAAACAATTTCATCACCTTCAATCATAGCATTAACTGCAGGCCACTCCTTCAAAGCAACACAACAAGCTTTTGTAAAAAATGACATAAAACCTAAATTAACCCCATATTTCTCTTTGAAAGATTCTTTATATTTTGATCTTAAACCCATAATTGATGACATGTCAACTTCATTAAATGTCGTTAACATAGCTGTCTCATTTTTAACACTAACCAATCTTTTAGCAATTGTTTTTCTAAGCTGAGTCATCTTTACTCTGTTCTGACTCTCAGTTGTTTCTAATTTTTCTTCGGTCTTGCTAATAGTAACATTTATTACATCTTCTTTTGTAATTTTTCCGCCAGCACCAGAACCACTAATATTATTTATATCAATTCCTTTATCGTCAATTATTTTTTGAGCAACAGGTGTTACATTATTTGTTGAATCTTCTCTTTTTTCTTCTCTCTCTTTGATGTTGATGTCTTTAGGTTTTTCTTCAGTTTCATTTTCAGATTTAATAGATTTAGCTGATTCTTGTACTTCAAAATCGCCCTGTTCTATTGAACATATAGGTGCACCTATTTCTAAAGTATCTCCCTCTTGTGCTTCAATTTTTAATTTACCTGAAGATTCAGCAGTTAAATCAAAAGTTGCTTTATCAGAATCTATTTCAGCAATGACTTCATCAAGCTCAACTATATCACCATCTTTTTTTAACCAAGAAGATATAGTAACTTCATTTATAGATTCACCAACAGCTGGAACCATCATTTTAATTATTTCATTTTTCATATTAAATCAGTTAAATATTTTCTTTATTAATTCGTCTTGTTCTTTCAAGTGTACTTTAAGAAACCCAGTTGACGGAGATGAACTTCTTTTTCTTGAAATCAGTTCAATATTTTTTAAATTAAATGAAGATATATAAGACCAATAACCCATATTTTGGTTTTCTTCTTGTGCCCAAATTATCTTTTTAGCATTTGAGTAAGTGTTTAAGATTTTTTCGATTTTTGATTTTGGGAAAGGACTTAATTGCTCAATTCTTACTATGGCAACATCCTTTATATTGTTACCCTGCCTATATTCGTCTAAATCATAATAAAACTTTCCAGTACAAAGTATTACTTTCTTAATTAATTTTTTATTTTTTACATTATCATCTATTATCTCTTGGAATTGAGAGTTAGTAAAGTCATCAAAATTAGAAATAACAGAAGGATGTCTTAGCAAACTTTTTGGACTAAGAAGAAAACAAGGCTTTCTAAACTCCCATGCTAATTGCCTTCTAATTAGATGAAATAAATTTGCAGGTGTAGTTAAATTAGCAACTACCATATTATCCTCAGAGCATAAGCTTAATAACCTCTGTGGTCTTGCACTTGAATGTTCAGGCCCTTGACCTTCATAACCATGAGGCAGTAATACTAAAAGTCCATTCATTTTCTCCCATTTTGTTTCTGCTGAAGATATAAACTGATCAATTATAACTTGAGCACCATTTGAAAAATCACCAAATTGTGCCTCCCATACTACAAGAGTATTTGGACTTGCCATTGAATAACCATACTCAAAACCTAAAACCCCAAATTCAGATAAAAGAGAATTATAAATATTGAAATTAGCTTGCTGTTCTGAAAGATTATTTAAAGGAGAATATGGCTGATTTGTATTAGCATCAAATAGCTTAGCGTGCCTGTGTGAGAATGTTCCTCTAATTACATCTTGTCCCGAAATCCTGACATTTTTGTTATCAAGTAGTAAAGAACCATATGCTAATAGTTCAGCATCAGCCCAGTTCAATAATTTTTTATCAAAAAAATTAGATTCTCTATCCTTTAATAATCTTATTATTTGCTTAAGAGGCTTAAATCCTTCTGGAATAGCAATTAATGATTTACCAATTTTATTTATTGTTTTCTCACTAATAGATGTTTTTGGTGAACTAATAAAATCTTTTTTATTTGAGTTTCTTAAAAAATTCCATTCCTCATCTTTTTTTTGAGGCTTATAAGGAAGTGGTTTCTGCTTAACTTCATTAAGTCTTTCTTGAAGTAGTGATTTAAATTCTTTGTTCAATTTATCAGCCAGACCTTTATCAATTTTACTATCTTTTTCAATAATCTTTTTAAAATAAACATCTCTTGGGCTTGGATGCTTAGAAATTAAATTATACAAGTTAGGTTGTGTAAATTTTGGTTCATCACTTTCATTATGTCCATGTCTTCTGTAGCATAGAAGATCTATGAATACATCTTTTTTAAACTTTTGCCTATATTCCAAAGCAAACTGAGAAGCATAATAAACAGCCTCTGGATCATCACCATTTACATGTAAAACAGGAGAATCAATAATTTTTGCTAAATCAGTACAATAAATACTAGATCTAGCATCATCATAATCTGTTGTAAAACCAATCTGATTATTAATAACAAAATGGATAACACCTCCAACTTGATACCCTTTCAACTTTGCCATTTGAACAGTTTCATAAACGATTCCTTGACCGGCAATAGCAGCATCTCCATGAATAAGAATAGGTATTGCAGAATTAAAGTTACCTTTATACTCCTCATCAATTTGAGCTCTTACATATCCCATAACTACAGGATTAACAGATTCTAAATGACTAGGGTTAGGGATAAGCTTAACATAAATATTATTTTTATCTCTATTTATATAACTATTATATCCAAGATGGTATTTAACATCTCCATCTCCAAAGATCTTGTCAGGGTCCATATTTCCTTCAAACTCATTAAAAACCTCATCATAAGTTTTTTTAAGTATACTGGTTAAAACATTTAATCTACCTCTGTGTGCCATGCCTATTACAACTTCTTTCACATTATTATCGCATGCTGAGTTTACAATCTCATTTAAAAAGGTTATGGTGTTTTCTCCCCCCTCAAGAGAGAAACGCTTTTGACCTATATATTTTGTATGAAGAAAATTCTCAAAGACTACTGCCTCATTTAACTTAGTTAAAATACTCTTCTTTTTATCAATGCTTATGTTTTGAGAATACCATTTATTTTCTACCCATTCTTTTATCCAATTTACCTCCTCTATATTTCTAATATTAACATATTCAAAACCAATAGGGCCTAAATAAATTTTATTTAATTTCTCTAGAATTTCCTTAAGAGTACCATTTTCAATTCCAATTTCAGAGCCTGCAGAAAATGTTTGAGATAAATCCGTATCAGATAATCCAAATTTCTCAATTGAAAAATCAACATTATGATCTCTTCGGGTTCTAACTGGATTAGTTAATGACTTTAAATGTCCATATCTTCTATAAGCTTCAATTAATTGAGAAACTGAAGATTCGGTGAATTTAACAGATCCAAGAGAATTAGTTATAGAGTAATCAAAGCCTTCAAAAAATTTTTGCCATGATATGTCAACAGAATGTGGGTCAGATTTATATTTAGAATATAAATCGTCCATATAGTTAACATCAGATCCAGACATGTAGTTATACTTGGTCACTATTATAAATTTTAACAAAAATAGTTATATAAATAATAATATAAAAACCGTTTACACGATTATACAAATAATTAATGTTTATTCTCTAAAAATTAGCCAAAAAAGGAATATAATTTCTTATGGTTGAAAATAATATTAATATGTATATATTTGCGCACAATTTTTTTTAACGTTAATGGACGTGTTCCATCTAAACAGAATATTATGGCAGTAAAAATTAGATTATCAAGAAGAGGAAGAAAAAAGTTAGCAATCTATGACATAGTAGTTGCAGACGCAAGATCTCCAAGAGACGGGAAAATTATAGAGAAAATAGGTAACTATAACCCAAATTTAAATCCAGCAACAATAAATTTAGATCTCGATAAAGCTCTAGAGTGGGTAATGAAAGGTGCTCAGCCAAGTGAAACAGCAAGAGCAATATTATCATACAAAGGTGTAATGATGAAAAAACATCTTCAAGTTGGTGTTTTAAAAGGAGCACTAAAACAAGAGGATGCAGATAAAAAATTAGAAGCTTGGCTCAAAGAAAAAGAAGCTAAGATTAATAAGAAAATAGATTCAGTATCGGAAACTCAAGAAAAAGAGAAGAAGAAAAAATTAGAAGAGGAAAAAGCATATAATAAGAAAAGAGAAGAAGATTTAAAGAAAAAATTAGAAGAAGCTGCAAAAGCTGAGGAGGCTAAAGAAGAAGCTAAAGAAGAAGCTCCAGCGGCAGAAGAAGCGGCAGAAGAGACTAAAGAGGAAGCTCCAGCAGCAGAAGAGGCTAAAGAGGAAGCTCCAGCGGCAGAAGAAGCTCCAGCAGCAGAAGAGGCTAAAGAGGAAGCTCCAGCAGCAGAAGAGACTAAAGAAGAAACTAAGGAAGAAGATTCTAAAAAATAATCCTGATGGGATTCACCCAAATAGGGAAAATAACAAAACATAAGGGACTAAAGGGCTATTGTATCTTAAAATTAAATTTAGATATTGAATTTGATTTTAAGAACATCAATTCTTTGTATTTAGAATTAAAAGGTAGCAAGGTGCCTTTTTCTATTGAAAAGCTATCAATAATTAATACAACAACAATTGAGTTAAAGTTTAAAGATTATAATTCTAGAGAAGATAACAATATGCTAATAAACACAAATGTCTTTATAGAAAATAAAAGCGGAATAAAATTCGAAAGTGAACTTTCCAAAATAATTGGATATGAAGTAAAAGAAAATAATAAAGTTATAGGCACTATAACCAACTTTCATAAAAAGAATCAACCAATACTATTTTGTGATATTAATAATAAAGAAGTTATGATTCCATATACTAAAGAAATAATTCATAGGGTTGATAATTTTAAAAAAGAGATTCACGTAATTATTCCAAAAGGATTATTAGATTTAAATTAATGAACCATATTGACATAATCACCTGCCAACCAGAACTCTTGGATAGTCCTTTGAATAATAGCATTTTAAAGATTGCTCAAGAGAAAAAGCTAGTTAATATAAAAATTCATAATCTCAGAGATTTTTCCGATAACAAGCACAAAAAAGTTGATGATTATGCTTTTGGTGGTGGAGGTGGCATGGTACTAAAGATTGAACCAATATTCAACTGTATTAAGTTTATTAAAAAAAATAAAAAAGTTGATGAAATTATTTACATGTCCCCTGATGGAGAAAAACTAAACCAAAAAACAAGTAACTCACTATCATTAAAAGAGAACATAATAATTTTATGCGGTCACTATAAAGGAATAGATGAAAGAGTAAGGAAACATTTAATTACTAAAGAGATAAGTATTGGAGACTATGTGCTAACAGGAGGAGAATTACCTGCAGCAATATTAATTGATTCAGTAATAAGATTGATTCCTGGAGTAGTTTCTAATGAATCTGCAGCCCTTTCTGATTCATTTCAGGATAACTTATTGGGATACCCAAATTATACGAGACCCGCCGAGTTTAATGGATGGAAAGTGCCCGAAATTCTTCTTTCTGGAAATCAAAAGGAAATTGATGAATGGAGAATAAAAACGTCTTATAAAAAAACAAAAAAACAAAGGCCAGATTTACTAGATTAGATTTTAAAATCTAATGAAACTAAAAGAGCATTTTTTGTTGACCAATTAACTACTGAATTTTCAATATCCCTGTACATCTCAATTAAATAAGCAAGTCTAAAATCAAAAGGCATTTTCTTTACTTTAAATTTTGAACCAAAACTTAATCTATTCCTCTTTAAACTTTCTTTTGATATGAAAATTTCATTATAAATAAAGGGTTTAATTCTCTTGATATTATCATATTCATATTGATACCTTATCCTATACCTTAAGAAAGCATTATCCCCTTCCTTAATCCTTAAAGCATTCCTTAGTCTAAGTTTCATGTTATTATTTACCTCGTACTCAAACTCTACGAAAGGTCTTTTTTCTGAAGATTTGATCCTGTATAATTCTCTGTAGTAAATGCCAAATGATGACTTATTTAATTTATACTCTAAGCCCATATTAAACCAAGAGGTGACAGAACCACTTTCTTTATGATCATATTTATTCCTATACTTAAACTTCACATCTAAATTATCAATAACCTCCCCTTTTAAACTTATAGTTGGCCATGTCTGAAACGTAGACTGTGAAAACAAATTAGTACTCAAAAACAAAAAAAAGATAATTATCCTTACCATATTACTCTGCAATATAGAAACTATAAAACAAAAAAAGCCTCTCAAAAAGTGAGAGGCAATTATTATTTAACTAAACTGTAAAGTATTATTATTTAAATAAATCAAATTTAAACCCAGCAGTATACCTTGCCCCATAGAACTCCTCCTGCATTAAATAATCCTCGGTTCCTTGATAGTATCTTAAGGGCTGATTTGTAAGGTTTTTAGCCTGAAGATAAAATCTTAAATTATCTGAAAATGAATATGAAGCGTTAACATCTAGGAAAGATTGAGAGTCATAGTATCTATCCTCCATAATCTCACCACCAAACTTATCAATATATGAATCAGTTACATTATAAGAAACTCTTATGTTAAACTTATTTGTTTCATAATCTAAAGAAACATTAAATGTATTTTTAGCTGCTCCTGGAAGAGGTGTTTTATCAAGATCTGATCTATTTAATACTCCTTCGGTATTAGTGTCAGCAAACGTATAGTTTGCATAGAGACCTAAATTTTTTAGTATTTGCCTTTGGAAAGCAACTTCAAAACCAAATACCGAAGCACTTGCTCCGTTCCTTGGTTGCGTTATTTCCAGCTCACCATTGTATCCTGAATATGTACCATCATATTGATATGAGTATATAAAGTCTCTTAAGTCTTTGTAGAATAAACCAGTAGAAAATAATCCGACCGTTGAGAAGTATGTCTCATAATTCAAATCTAAATTCATAGCCTTCATCGGTTTCAATGATGGATTTCCTAAATTTAACTCCTGATCTTCCTCAATATATACTTGGTATGGAACCAAATCATAATAGTTAGGTCTTGCTATACTATTAGTATATGATAATCTTAAGGCAGAGTTCTCAGATGGATTTAATTTAAATAAAACAGCTGGTAAAAAGTTTGAATAATTATCTTTTTGTGGATCAGTAATAGTAACTGACTCATTTTCATAATCAACATCTCTTCCAGTATATTCTAAACTTGTCGCCTCAAATCTACCACCTGCTATAAGAGATAAATTATCTGTCAGGTTCATATCTACCATTGCATAAGCAGCAAATATATTTTCATTTGCGTCATAATTTCCTGCCGCAAACTCATCAAGAAGT
>Ga0181568_10002852_pt1 | contig 15695 bp, 2 predicted proteins | sample 101ome_20_FD_133758 | JGI IMG/M metagenome (GOLD analysis project Ga0181568, IMG submission 133758) | Coastal salt marsh microbial communities from the Groves Creek Marsh, Skidaway Island, Georgia - 101404AT metaG (megahit assembly) | ecosystem: Environmental > Aquatic > Marine > Intertidal zone... | reverse complement strand
GCGTCGTCGCGCAGTGTGGCGCAGAGATGGAACTTAACAGTACGATCTTCACAAGCAAGTCGACCAAAAGCGTCCTGTGAGGTGCAGGCCATGTGCTCGGTTTCGGTGAACGTAGCCCTAGCACCAATGTTTTGTTGGTGCAGTCCTGCAAAGAAGTCGATTGGCCTTGCGACGGAAACGTTGTACATCTCGTTGAACCCTGCAAACTGCACAGAGAACGGTGCTTCGTCCCACGCGTTGTTGTCCGCGACGATCATTTTTGCACCGAGCTTTTTGACCTGCAGCACACTCGGTGTCATTTGCGCAATTGCGGGGTTTTCGGGCTGACCTGCTTTGTGGCCACAGGAGTGTCGCCGGGGGCCAATGTACCGATCAACGGAGCTTTGTCGGAGCAGGTGTTGATTTCCCTGTTACGAAGGTTTTCATTCATTTCACTCTCAATAAGTGTGGAACTGCTGGTAGTTGGGTATGTGACTTTGCTGATGGTGATAGTGATGTCAATCTCGCCGCTGGAGCCACAATCCTCTGGGTCCGCATTCTTTGCGAAAATGATCTTGGCAAAGTCAAACGCCACGGGAATGTTTTCGTCTCCGTCAGTCCACTCGCAGTCTCCGTAGTTGATGACACCGGGATTGGTGTTGGCGTCAAGCCACGGCAGATTGGGATTGCTGTGTTGTGTTGGAGAGCATGCCTTTTGGGCACCAGCTTTGTTTTTGGACACAAAGTCGATAAAGAACTCTTGTGCATGAGTGGGCATATCGGATGCTGTGATTGCATTTGGTCCGGCTGGCCGTTTCATGGTGCCATCGGCGTTCATTGTGCCGATGTTCAGCACACCCGTGTCGAGATCATTACCTCCGTGGATGGATTTGACGGAGATTTGCCACTCGGCGGTGTTGAGGCTGCCGGTGTCCAGTGTGAAGAACACGCGCGCGCCGTGGATGAACGGTATTTGTCGGTGTCTGAGAGTCTTGGACTCTTCTGGCAGACGCTCACGGAGCACATGGAACGCAATGGCCTCGGCAGTAACACTAGCAGAGTTTGGATTCCAGTTGACCTTTTCGACCTGGATTGTGTTGTCGGGGCAGCCCTTTGCAGTAGGATCGCCGTTCCGGGCGTACTGGTCGCAGGGGACGATCCACCCGTATTGGTTCTTACCACCCATGCGGAAGCGGCCGTAGAGGTCATCGTCGATTATCCTCACAGTGAGCTCATTGCGCGTGAGGTCGACGACTTGTTCACCAAAGACGCTCTGATGCACAAGGTCAAGAACAATGTCACGATCGTTTTCGCACTGGTAGTTGTGGAAACTGTAGTCACCAGCCACGTAGTTTGGATCGCCCGGTGAGCCTTCGGAGAGCTTGTGAGCGTTTCCGTCGGCACCGACGAGGACCAGCTCCTTGGAGTAGGTGTACTCGTTGGTTTCCCACAGCAACTTGTTGCAACTCTCGATGCTCGGTGTGTACGCGTAGTCGGTGTACGGCAAGGTGTAGCCAGTTGCGACAGTGGGCTGGTTGCTGTTGTCTTTGCTCTGGAAGTACATCAAGTTGGCGTCGTATCCGGCGGGTGTTCCGGTGCTTGTTGTGGCAAAGAAGCGGTCCTGCAGTTTTGCAAAGTCTGCGGCATTGTTTTTGAGGTCGGCAGAGTCCATGTTGTACCTACTGCACAAGAAGCGAAGCCCCTGGCCAATCTGCTCAGGACCGGAGAACCCGGAGTGTCGCTTGACGCGCGCCTCGACCCCCACGGGGGCCACCAGCAGCAGCTCCTCGACCTTGAAGTTGACAGGCAACCTCAGACTGCAGGCTGTGGACAGCTTGGATGTGGATCCCTCTGTGCGCCAGCTCAGCGAATCGTAGTTGGCGGAGGTCACCTCCATGGAGTTGCATTTGTGCGGGGTGCCTGCAGGCTTGCTGGGTCCGTCGGCAGTCACGTCTCCGGCAAACGCGTTTTCCATGATGGTGATAAGCAGGTTGTCCTGAGAGCCAATCATATTCTGGCTCGTGGTGCGCTGCAGAATGGTGTTTGGCTGCAGCGGCAGACCGAACATGCCACTCTCGCACTTTGTGCTAGACGACGAGTCGGGGTCGCACTCTTTGTTGACATTGCCGAGATGGTTGACGGCCCAGCCGACTTCGGAGACGGCAACAGACGGCAGCACGAAGACGTTTGCGTTTAGCTTGGAGTGGCGGAAGCCGTGGCTCTTTTGCCAGTCGTCACGAGACCAGAGGGTGATCTCGAGCACGTCGTCGAGGACTTGGTCCTTTGGATACTGGATAAACAGATTGGCGAATTCGTCGCAGTAGCCGGGCTTGTTGCACATGATGGAGTAGCGGGTTCCTGGGTTGTGGTAGGTGCTGCTCTCAGAGTACTGTGGGCACCCAATGCCGTCGTAGCGCTGGTAGTGATCGATGCACCCGGTGACCTTGCCTTGTGCGTCTTGAGTGAACGGTGCCTTGCACGTGGCAGAGTTGCCGGCGTCCGGTGTGCACGGTTCGCAGTTGACGTTGTGCTTGGTAAAGTCGGTGTTGTAGAAGTTGCCGACAGGGCCAGACCCGGTTGTGGTAGTTCCGTCGTGAGAGTAGGCGCTGTCAAACTTCAGATACGAGCTCTTGTCCATGTCCGTGGCAGGTTCGTTTACATCGTCGGGTAGCGGTCTGTAGCGCACCATGTTGTGCTTGGCACAAGTGGCGTCGCCGGGCTTGCAGTTCCACAGACAGAACCGCGGCCTGTTCTTCTCCCAGTTGCTGTCAACGACGTCGTGGTTGGGCGAGGTGGTGTCTTGGTGCATGCGCATTGCCTCGTACTTGCTCTCAATGGTCAGCACCAGGTATTCACCGGACGGCTGATACTTTTCGCGCAAGGAGTCCCACAGGTAGCCGCTCTTTTCCCCCTTGTAGGTCGTCTTGGACTCGACAATAAAGTTCTTGAGCAATTTGGCCGGTTGAGTCTCTTCGTGGTAATCAGTGGCGCCAGTGGACGCCCGGATTTGCCCGAGATTGGTCTTGTAGCCGGCCAGCACGTTCATTTGCACGTCGGCACCCACAGTGCCGTCGCGGTCGGTCTCTTGGTCGACCTCGCGGTATGTGCCGGCAAATCCACTGTGACCCACTGTGCCCAGATTGGTGGGCGTGCACGCGGCGTACCCGCCACCGAGTGCAATTGCCTCGTCGTGCACACCGGTGCACATTGGCGGATCTCCCATGTTGCTGTTGAAGTAGAACCTGGGCTCCTCGGCACGCTTCTTCTGGGTCACGTAGACGGTGATTGTGCTCGATGCGTAGTAGTCCTCGCACGCATTACCGGTTCCGGACCAGGCTCCAGTAGCCAGATCGTAGTCAGGATTGCCTGGGTTTCTGCAAGGGCCGTCTGTGGTACTTCCAGAGTCCATGTGCATCTGCTGCCCAGGCGCGTCGCGGTCGTCGTTCGAGACCTTGATTTCGAACTTGAAGGTCATGCAGTTGCTCCACTTGTTTGGCAGTCGGAACCTCAGGTTGCTTACGATTGTACGTGCCTGCAGGCCATCGCCCTTCTGGTTGTTATCGCACGCGATTCCGGAGAGTTCTCCAGAAGCGGTTTGGTTCAGATGGCACTTGTACTCACTCACGCGGAAGAAGTTCTTGTTGCTCCACCACCTGGTATTGTGTCCGATCAGGTTCTGGTTATCGTTCAGCAGCAGCACGCATTTGCTGTTGCGGATGCGAATACGGGCGTTGTTGCGCACTGTCTTGTTGTAGGCTGCAGGGTTGTTGACCTCTGCTAGACGCATCTCATCGAGCCACAACTTGCACCAACTCAGCTCGGCCTTTTTTAATGGACCGTTGGTGTCAGCAAACAGTTTCTCCATCTCCTCGACGTCATCATGACCACCAACCAAGTGCGGAATGTTGTTGGATGTGCCGTCACGGTTGTTCTCCTTGCCGATGAAATGTGTTGCAAAGTCACCGGCTGGCCTGTTGTTGTTCGGATCTTGCGCTGCGTTGCTGGACCCAAGATACATGGATGCAAAAGTAGGCATGTTGTCGAGCTGATGACCAAGCAGAAACCCTGTGCCTTCGTAACTGAAATCACGAGCAATCCAACTCTCAGCCGGATCGGCAAAACTGTGCCCTGGAGGATACTGGCCGGACTTGACATACTCGTCGGTGTAGCTGACAAGCACATCAAACAGGCCTCCTGCGGGCTCCCATCCGGCGCTGTCTGCCTTGTGAAAGCCGTCGCCGGATGTGGCGGTGACTACGTTTCCTTGCGCGTCGTGGTGGTCACAAGTTTTTTTCATGTACCCTTTGATCTCAATACGGCCGAGGTGTTGGTCGTGGTAATTGCTCTGCTCCTTCCACTGCAGATGATCCAAGCAGTACACGTCGCTACGGTTGCCACCGCCACAGTCGTTGATAGCGCTAAGTCCGCCTGTTGTCGCCGGGCTGATGATACTTTGAGCGTTTGAAATCAACGACTGATTGTACACAGATGCCCACGTGTGATGCGCCGAGTGATGGAAAAACTCGTTCGATACGTAACCAGGTGCTGCGGCAGCACAGACTGGCACTCCGTTGACAATACTGCCTCCGGTGGCAAGCGGCACGCATCCGGTGCCCCACGGTCCACCGCTCAGATCGTCAAACTCGTACTCGTTGCGCTCTTCAATGAACTGCACATCCTGCAAAGTGTCCACAACTGCTCGTTGCGAGCCCGCCTGTAGCTCTCCCTCCCAGAACTGAGTGTTTCGGGTCGGCACTGCTGGCTGGCGCACGCTTTCCACAGCGACTGTGTGATGTCCGTCGGATACAGAACTGGCGGAGGTTGCGGTGTAGTACACGCCTGGGGTGACAATAGACTCTACCTCGTCAACGAACGACAGACGCAAGGTCAAATCCAAATGGTCTCTGTTTTTGCTTTTCCAATCGTCCTCGGTGTTGAAATCGGACAGGCCGCGGACACACATGGTGTTTGGCTGGATCTCGCGTACGTAGGTCTGTGGGTCGTTGACGTCCGTGTTGAGCTCGAACCTCCAGTAGTTCTCTGCGTAGTGCAATCCACCGCGCATGTCCACTGACACGTTCGTACGCTGAGGCACCTGGTTGGTGAGCAGAGCGGCAACGCTGGACGGGAAGCCGGACGGGTCCCATGAGGTGCCCGAGTCGCCATTGTCGCACAGCAAGAAGTCCTCATCGAGCAGATCTCCCGAGTAGTACTTGTTGGTCGCATTGCGTTTGGTGTACTTGCTGACTGCGCCGGAGTAGTCGCACCAGACAGCACCTCCGTGCGTACTGGTCTTGAACAACGCGGCGGCCTGTGCGTTCAGCTGCTCGAATGGTGCCAGAGTGGCCTGTGTGCGTGTCTCGTAGCTGTAGCAGGCCTCGAGCCTGTACCACTGGTGCTCGTGTGCACAGTCGTTGTTGCCCGCTGGTTGGTACGGGCAGGACTCCGGCTGCATCATGTTGCCGTCTCCACCGCTCTTGTAGAAATTGGTGCGTGGTGGCGAGCTGAAGATGCCGTTCAGAGGGTTATCGAGCGAGAAATCGTACTGCGACACGTCAAACACCGCAACAGTCTTGATACGCGCCTCGCGCTTGCCAGGGTGCATCAACTGGTTGTTGTGGCTGAACTTGCGATCGCAGCTGTATTGACCACCGGCGGTGGCTTCGCAGGTCTGTGCGGGCATGCACTTGGTGCGGTACAACTTATTGCCGCTGCTGTCATACAGCTTGTACAACGGGTTGTTGGCCGAGTCAAGCAGACTGCCAATGTACACCTGGCCAGAGCCCAGACCGACGTTGATCAAATCGTTGCACTCGGAGTCCACTTGGCAGGCCTGGTCGTGCATGGAGATCTCGCGCCGCTTTCCATTTGCCATCCAATAGTTGCTTGTACTCACATTGGCCACGCAGTTTGTGATACAGTCGATGTTGCGACGAGGTTGCCAATCGACTGCAAACTCACGAGGCACCTGCTCGTTGATGTGCTCTGGAGTCTCACTGATGTACGTACACACCCTGCCGCAGTTGGTGCAAGTGCTGCTGTCGTACTTCTGGTACGCTTTTGGCAAGCGAAGGTCGTCCGAATACTGAAACGGTTGATAGCCGTTTTCCCACAGCGTGTTGGCAGGAATATTTGCCTGGCGCACCTCGCCCTGGTTCCAGCGATTGTTCTTTGGCACCCACAAGAACTGCTTTTCGATGGTGTGTGTCATCTCGAGATGGCTTGATCGAATCGCCTTGTGCCAGCCAGTCGGATTGCCGTCAAACGCGTAGACTGTGATCCTCAGGTCCAGGTTGCGCGTGTACTTGCGCCCCGGGCGAACCCACACGCCTTGCTTTCCGCTGGTCGGATCCTGTGAGACGTCGCATCGGCCCCAAAGGCACTCACCCTGACACACGCATGGGTCAACGCTCTGCACAAGCAAACGGCGCGTGTCTACGCGCATACCTGCTGTCGGGCAAACACGCGAGACTTGTGACGCTTTTCGGCGTCTCGCTCGTCGGCGGTTGCAGCAGAGCTTGAGAAAAAGCCGGTGTCATAATCAGGTGAACTGAAGCCTCCGTATTTGGCGGGATCAAAACCGGCCTTGTCCTCTTCTTCAAACATCCAAGCAATGCCGCTGTGACTGTACGACCTCCACTTGAAGTAGTCGTCGTTTGCGTCGTTGTCACTGACACGCGCAATACGAGCCACCGAGTCTAGTGTGTCGGACCGGCCGTCAGAAACGGCACTTGTGTGCTCGTAGCCGACAGGCCCGTCCTCGGCGCCAGTGGGCTTGTACGCGAAGAACTCGGCGCCACTTTTGGTCAGGTCCTCAATTTCGATGTAGCCAAAAAACCACGTCTGACTGTCACCATTGTCCTCGACTGAGATGTGCTGCACGTCCAGACGCAGCTCGACGGAATCGTCTTCATCCCACTCGATGCGGGACTGCTTACTTGAGATCTCGACTTTGGTGTCTGGGTTGACTCCGTCGTTGTCGATAGTTTTGGCAGTTGGCACCACGTTCAGATTGTACTCGTCACTGGTGATGTGCTTGTGATCGCACGAACTTGGCTCAAACACGTGCAGCCTGGTCTTCATGCACAGACCCTCGTTGGTGAAGTACGCTTCGTTAATGCTGTCAACCTCGCCGTAGCTAGAAGTGTCAATCAAACCCTGTGTTTCCCACCACTCGGTGCTTTTGCCGTAGTCATCAGCAGACCTAGCACGGAGCACAGGAAAGTGCCTGCGCAGCTCGAGAAAGGTTGGTGCGTCGTGACTGTTGCAGCGGTGACTGTACAGACGATCGTTCTTGTTGGCCGCATCGTCGCGAAAGTCTTTGAAGTAGTTGTAGTCGTGCTCAAAGCACTTGTCGCTGTTGTCCGGGAGTGTCTTTTCGGAAATGCGAAAACGAGGGTAGTTCTGGTTGCGTTCGCTGTACAGCTCGTTTTTGGTCTTGGTGCAATCAATGAACTCGAGGTAGGTACGCGCGTGCCTGCTGAAGCGACCAATATTGGCGTTGTTGAGAAAGTCCTGGTCGGACAGACTGCTCCAAGCGGCCGATTCGGCAGGTGTGAGCTGCTGCTTGAGGTTGTCGAACAGTTTGCCGTCAGGGTCCTGGCCGCTGCCAATCTTGGCAATCAGCTGCGCAAGCTCGTTCTTCTCGTACAGATGCGTACTGCCGACAACAGTGTCCGAACGGCCCGCGTTGCTGTTACCAAACCCGAACCGCTGTGCCGTATCAATGTCGTTGACCTTGGCCTTGATGGAAACCGGCACCATTGCCTGGCTCAAGAACATGTACCCAATGTCGTTGTCCTCGCTGTACACAGCAGTGTTGTACACCGAGACCTTGACGCGCAGCATGACCTGCTGGTTCACGTCACGGCGTACGCGCATTTTGAGCGTACGGCCGCAGTTGACGTGGTACTCCTGCAAGTCGCGCTGCTTGGCCCAAGCCTCGCAAGGATGAGGATTGGCCAAAGAAGGTGTGGTCGACGTGCCACCGGACAAAAAGGTGTCGTGACAGAAGAATCCGGCGCTGTTCTTGACCAGATTGCCGTTCGAATCCTTGACGGACTTTTGATAGTGACACGCGGCGCTGCAGGTGGCGTAAGTCTCGCCGCTTGGCAGCAGATCGGTATGCAGGTTGGCCCAGTAGCCGTTCTCGAGCAGCACCATCTTCTTCAGTGCGGTGTTCTCCTTCCACTCGAGCTCAGCAGGGTCGTAATCGCAAGTATTCACCTCGTGGATCATTTCACCGCGCTGATCGATACACTCCGAAGACTGCCCGCCGTTGCCGCAGATGTGGTGATACTCCGCGCCTGTGCTCGGTCCGAAGTGCATCTTCTTGCTGGAGTCTGCCGGGTCGGCAGCTGCAAAAAGGGCAGTGTTGTCAAAGTCCTTGTTGCTGCACTGAAACACGTTCATGTCCGGATTCGAGTCGTGCTCGAACTTGTAGACCACACCGCGGTTGTCTGGATCGTTTTCTGTCCCCGGTGCAGTGTACTGGCTCACCATGTCCTCTGCGTGGTTTTCCAGGCTCTGGCAGTCATCGCCGTCGCAGCTGTACAGCTCCCATACGCGCTGAGTGCTGTGGCACGGATTCTTCCGACCGGCAAATCGCGGACATTTGAACGACTGCTGCTCCGGATCGGTGCTGTAGGCAGCTTGATCCTCACATGCGTTGTCCGGGTCCGGATAGGCCTGGACCTGGTCGATTGGGTCACAAATAATCTCGTACTGGATGCGCGTAGTCTTTGCCACAAACTCGTTCGATTGCGGGTGCACTGCCGGCCAACTCGGATCTTTGAACTTGAAGCAAACATCCACCATCCCGGCCGCAAAGCCAGCAGTCTGAGGATCAGGTACGGCTGAAAGAGCCTGCGTCACAGGCGCCCAGGACTGGTCCTGCACAGATGCCTTGGTGATGTCAATTGTCGCGGGATAGTTGCACTTGTGCCCGTGCAGCTTGAAGTTCTCATCCGAATCGTCCAGGCGCATACCGAGCTGGTTCCAAGGCGTAGCGGTGTTGGCGTCGTTTGTGTTGGTGTTGACGTCGTAGACCCCGGTGTGGCACTTGTAGCAGTTGTTCAGCATGACGTACTCGACCTTGTCGGACGGCTTGAGCACACAGCGCACGGCGTCCGCTCGGTTGTGAGTCAGCTTGCCAGCGGCGTCGAGGAAGTGGTCCGCGTACAAGCAGCAGTTGATCCGGTCCGGCACCATCGGCATCAGTGAGTTGCGGTCGAACTGGCGGTTCAAATAGCGCTCCTCGACGTTGCCGTACATCGACATCTTCAAAAACGGGGCCTCCGTCGTCACCTTGGCGACGCGCACAGGGCCGTTGTTCTCGGTCTCGCAGTCCAATTGCTCGTCACTGCTTGTCGGATTGGCGTAGTCAGTGCCCTGGCTGACGAGATGAGCAGTGCCGTCCGATTTCTCCGTGTACAGCTTGCCAAAGTTAGCATCGTAGTTGACGTCCAGCTCCTCTGAATTGATCGGTTTGATCGGGATGTGACTGTGCAGTTCCGGACACATCAGACCCATCGAATTGCCTTGTGCATCCTGCTCGTCGTGCACTTGCGCGTCCAGAGTCTGCAAACGACCGTTACCGCACTTCTTTGAGTCGATCTGACTGCGCAACTTAATCGAGGTCAGTACGATGTTGTTTGTACCCTGCAGAGTGGGCGCTGCTGTCGGCGACAGAGTCACCGGAGTGAACGCAATCGCGTTGCTGTTTGCACTGTTGGCCGTGTTGAACGAGACCTGGTTTGCACCAGTAGCGAGCAACACCGAGTTACCGGCCAACGCGGCGACAAACGCAGTGATAAAGGCCGCCCCCTGTGTGTTGATGGCGGACGCAATACTTGACTGCGTGGCGCTGTTGGCTATGTTGGTAATGGTAATAGTAAACCAAAATGTGTTTGCACCGGCACTCATCAGTCGTCGGCCGTTGCCTCCGGAGACCAGCGTGGGTGCGTCCGTTGGAGACACCACAGGCGCGTCGGTCGGTGGCACTGTTGGCTCGCCAGTTGGCTCGCTTGACGGAGCATCAGTCGGTGCTTCTGTCGGCGCCGCAGTCGGCGCCACGGTCGGTGGTGACGGTGTGTTCACGCGAATCATCGACTCCAAATCTTCGTCAGATACTGTCACCGACTCGGCTGTCAAAGCCGCTTGGATCCCAAGCAACGCGGCGCTCATGACCACAGAGCGTGGACAAAACGAATCTTGCACTTGAATGTTCAGCTCAAACTTGACCTCGTAAACCTGCTGCTGAGCAGCCTCCGTAGGCGCGTTGGTCAGGGCGTCTGGTTCCAATGGAGTCACAGCGGTGGCGTAGGTTGGAGCACCGGTAGGTGCGGCGGTGGGTGCGTTTGTCACAGGTGGGCCCGTTGGCTGCTTGGTCGGTGCAGGCTCTTCGATGTCCACAGCTGCCGAACCCACGCGAAGCAATCGACGGTGTAAAATACCGTCCTTTGTTGCGCTCATTGCGTAATACTGACCAGCGTTAAAGGTTGCTTCAGACGCCAGACTGTCTGCCGCATCGCCTTTAAAAATCTCGAGCTTGTCGTCGGCAAGAGACACAAACTTGTAGTACTTGTTGTAAAACTTGAATGTGACGTAATTGCCTTCGTCGCTCAATGGCTGGTAAACGCCAATCGAACCACTTGACTCTGCCAAGTCGTGCACCAGCGCGGTAGAGTCACCTGCGCTGTTTTCAGCGTACACTTTGACGTCCTGGGCCTGCATTCCGGCCATGCCAAGCGAATCAATGTTCATCAAAAACGCCTTGTTGTTCACTTTGAACGTAATGTCAGTGTCTCCCGACAGCTGCTTCAGAATCTGATTGACAGTCTGCTTGCGCAATCGTGCCTTTTGCAGACGAATATCATTGCCGTCGATTACCGAATCCTTGATCAATTCAACCGCCGACACTGGCAGTACAATCTCAGGCACCGCCTCTGCCGAGGCAGCAATGGCAGATTTGGCCGCATTAAAAATTGTGCTGAGTTGCTCAGCGTCAAGAACAATCGGGTCGGTAGGGGCCGTCTGCCATATACACAGACGTCACACAGACGTCGCACAGACATCTGTGCGATGTCACACAGACGTCGCACAGACGTCATACAAATTACATCAAAACAACAGCCAATAATACGTCGACAGGCGGTCAGCTCACCGGAGCCGAAAGTACAGGGATCAGTTGGGATATAATCACTATCGAACCAAACGTCAACAAACGCATTGTGTGTGTAGAAGCAATGAATCAAACCATACAATTAGAATACACGGTACGATCTAATTTTTTGCTTTCAAACCTTGTGCGGGAATGCAACATATATATGTTGTGATTTTGCAATTTGCAATGATTTGACAAAAGCAGCGTTACACAACAATGCAAGTCAAAAATCTGTAACTGTCTTGGTGCATGCAACTAGCAAAACCATACCGTTGTTGGACTTTGTGTTGGCTGTGTAGTAACCGGTGCTTTTGATGTCGGCGACACTGTCGGTGATGACGTTGGCGAAGCTGTCGGTGATGATGTTGGTGAATCTGTTGGTGATGACGTTGGTGTACTGGTCGGCTCGTCGGTGAGAATACATTGCACTGCCGAATCCGTCTGCTCAGACTCGCAGTTTGCGCCAACGCAAACGTAACCCTCTCGGCAAGCGCAGTAATACCCGCCCGTGTCTTTTGCAATGCAAACGCCTCCTGGGTTGTCTCCTGCTACACTGAGCGCGTCACAGCCGTGGCTACCATCGTCGCACTCGTGCTGCGTTGGAGAGTGCGTCGGACTCTTGGTTGGCAAATCAGTAGGACTGCTAGATGGCGAACCAGAAGGCTCAGAACTTGACTCTGAGGGCGCTGCCGATGGCAAAGCAGAAGGTACAGCTGATGGCAAACCAGACGGCTCAGAACTTGACTCTGAGGGCGCTACCGATGGCGAAGCAGAAGGTACAGCTGATGGTAAACTAGAAGGCTCTGCTGAAACCGAAGGTTTGCTTGATGGTGCCGCAGATGGTGCTCTGCCAACGGTAACAAGCACCTCATCGTCGCGCATCCCTGAGCTGTCGTGCCAGCGGCAATACATACCAACTTGTTGGCCAACGCACTCAGCTCCAAGCCTTACACTGAAAGCGCCTTTGTAATGAACCAAACTCAACGGAGCCACGTCGCCAACACCAGCTTCAACTGACCCACCGTCAAGGCTTGCGTACTCCATACTGTTTGCACATGCACTGTTGCTGCTCCAAAAGCGGACAGGATGCGCGCTCGGTGCCGAAACCAAGTATAGTTGGTCTTCTTCGAGTACAAAATCGTGCCCTTCAATACTCAAAGGCGTGCTACTTTCGCCTGGCTGAATGTAGTACACACCTGCCTCCGGCACAGTCACAGTGTTGATCTGCGATGGCAACGCAAATAGCACTTGAGCGTCTGTAGGTGCAATAGTTGGCGCAGATGTGGTTGGTGCACTCGAAGGCTCGCTTGACGGTGCACTCGAAGGCTCGCTTGACGGTGCACTCGATGGTTCGTCTGATGGCGCTGCTGATGGCGCAAGTGTAGTTGGTGCTTCCGTTGGCTCTGTGCCAGCGTCAGAAATTGAACCAATTGCCATGTACTGATTGTTCCATTTTACCAATGTATCCGCCGATACGACTGAATCTGCTGTTTCCACCGAGCCACGCCATGTAGTACACCCATTATCCCCATGCTCTTCACAGCGCAAGTATCCGAGTGTGCACACACCACCGTTTGACTCGCATGAAATGTCGTAATCCTCGTCTGTGCGCAAACATGCTTGAAATACATGCACATTGTCAGTTGTCACCTTGGCGCATTCGCCTGAATTTACAGTCAGAATAGAGAACGTCTCGTCGTTCCCAACGCTGCTGATATCTATTGCTAAAGAACTTGCACTAAACACCCGAACAGAAGCTTTATTGCCGCGGTTGAAAAATCGTGAACCAATTACTTCGTCTTTGTTAAGAGTCATCTCGGATGAATCACTGCTGGACATTAATTGCTTCAAATACAACCGAGACTGTTGTTTTATAATCTTCTTATCAGCTGCACTAGAGGCACCGTTGAACAATTTACGCAACTCCTTCATATTATTCCGTGATTGAGTGTTTGGCCGTTTTGACTGCCGTCCGCCAGCTGCTGAAAACGACTGCATCTCTGTGCTGAATGTCATCTGCGCTGCTGAAGACTTCAAACTGTTGTTAGAAAGCGCAGAAAAATCCATGGCAAACGCGGCGTGTGTCGGAGCATCTGTTGGTGCAACACTTGGCGCACCAGTTGGTGCAAAGGTCAGCTCTTGACCGGCAAAATTGACAAAAAACACCTGTTGTGTATTGATTGCTTTGGCAGTAACAGTATCGTAATCATTGGCATCGTCGCCGTCGACTCCAGAATACATCAAGATGTCAATTGCGCGACCCATACACCCCGGACCGACCTTGAATTGGACATTGCCATAATGCCAGCAGTTGTGCGTGCACAAGGCGTAATTGCTGTGATCGCTAGGCAAGACCCAGGCTCCTGTGTCGTCGTAGCTGTACAATTCAATACCAGATGGTCCGGCTACAGAATCAAACGCAGGATCGTTGATAGCCGCAGTTGCGTTGTTTCTTTGATCAAGGCGCAATGCTGCAAACTCCGCCGAATTTGGATCTTTGGCGTTACCATGAGCTGATCTATGCCTACAGTTTGTAGCATTTCCATCCAACATAATCTTAATCCCGTCCGGCAGTTTGAGCGTATACTCTTGCCCAACGTTGATCGATAAAACTGGCTGGTTCTGCAGCGTCAGATGGTTGATCTGCATCGTATTATTGGCCACGTAGCCCGACCAATCCGCGCCGTCAATCAACATGTGATTGTTGTTGTGCACGGGTTCAAACGTCTCGTGATCAAAGATCATCATACCGGCCGTAGCGGGCTCTCCGGCTTCGTGTGGCTGCACGTACTTGTCCTCGAGAAGTAGCACGTCCACAACGTCCGGCATGATCCGCTTCTTTGGTTTACCGTAGCATACCTTTTGTTGCTTGTAGAAGTAGCTGGTAGTCACAGTGCTGTCGCAAGTCTCCTGACGCTTGAATGAGAAAGTCCCGTTGTTGTTGTCAATGGCACTACAGGCGCTACAGTCCGGCGAAGTGTAAGTCACGCCCTCGTGTGTGCACTCGTACGCTCGCCAGTACGGCAGCCAGCGATTCCCGGTGTTGTATGGATACGCAGTAGGGGTCGCGTAGACTTCAAACTCGACAAAGTTTAAGATTCGCTTATTGACAGTTGAATTTGTTGGCAAAATTACATACACATAACGTCCAGTCACACCCCCACAGTCAATTCTATACTGATGGCCGGCATCGCCGTTTGGCTGTGTCAAATGAGCGCATACTGTGCCAAAACATTCATTGCCACTGCACGGTGTGTCACTGACACCAAACGTGGCACCGTTCCCTTCTCCTGTTACATCACTGTAAGCGTGCCCAAATTCGTTCCAAATGCAATTAGGAGTCCAGCCTACGAACAATCTGCTTGCACAGGAACCTCCTCGGTTTGTGAACCAGATGTGATCAACTGTGAAAACGGCTTGAGGGACACCTGCGCTTAGGTCTACTTGCCACCACGGATTCACTTCTCCATCGTTATTGCTGTGAAACATGTAAGTTGTTGAAACTCCGTCGTTGCCCCTGTATGGTGCAAAATGGGTACCTCCGTTGAATGCCCAATAGCTCGAAGCAGTTGCATCTTTGCCAAGCGCTATATTCTCTGCACCAGTTGTAACTGGTCCGGTCTCTAAACTACAGCCAGGCATGGCACCGTGAGTCCATTCTGGTACATCTGTTTGCAGATCCGCTTTGCATACTGCCCAAATGTACTCGCAAGGCATAGTCTCCATTTGCCGATCCACCCACTGACCATCCACCTCTACTTTGGGCCTGAATCCAAACGTCTGCTGCACCCAAGGCATGACAATCGAGTTGCAGTCGGCCTCGGTGACCTCGCCTTCGCATTCTCCGGCGTCTTGTTGCTCCTTGGTGCAGCACGAAGGATCTCCGTTGTTTGACAGGTACATGTCTACGTACTCCTCGTTTGGGCTCACCACGGAGCCGATTGTCAGCTCCACCTTGCGCTTGTTGGTCGACTCAAGAGTAATGGTCGATTTGTCCACACACTCGTCACCGGTCCACCGGCAGCACTCTCTGTACCAAGGTCTGTCAACCAAAGCAGTGTACAAAAATGTTCCATCGCACTTGTTTTTCTCAAATTCTGAACTTCCATCACGTGCACTGTCACAGCCGTAGTGTATCGGACCTCCTGCAACAGCGCCTCGCGCTGGTACGTTTGCGCAGTAGTCAGAAGTGCCTGCGATTTCCTCCCATTGCTGATTTCCAGCGGTTGTTGAAGCATACGTGTTCCATTTAATTTCGCCGTCCGCAAATGTGCCTTTGATAACGTCAAACTTGGTCGGTGTGTCGCTAGAGTCTACGCCTTCGCAGTTTGCACATACACCCATACGTTGCTCGTAGAACCCGAGTTTCACACACTCACCTGTGTATGCCCCAGGTGCTGTACAACCAAGTTCAATCAACACTGGACCGGCGTTTTCAGATTCGTGTAGTTTGATTGTCTTGGTGTCTGCTTTGTTGTATAGACCCACTTCTTGTCGTCTATGCGGCTTGTGCACCGTGACCTGTTTGCCTCTGAGTTTGAGCTTGTCTGCG
>Ga0181568_10002847_pt1 | contig 15721 bp, 22 predicted proteins | sample 101ome_20_FD_133758 | JGI IMG/M metagenome (GOLD analysis project Ga0181568, IMG submission 133758) | Coastal salt marsh microbial communities from the Groves Creek Marsh, Skidaway Island, Georgia - 101404AT metaG (megahit assembly) | ecosystem: Environmental > Aquatic > Marine > Intertidal... | reverse complement strand
CCTGGTATGATCATGAGTGCTGCTGAACTACCATATCAAAAGGTAGCAGGTGTACCATTCCCTGGAGATAAACTCACATTTAACGAGTTGTCGGCAAATATCATATTAGATGAGAATCTACAAGGTTACAGTGAGATGTATAATTGGATTCGTCGCTTATTAGATACAAATATGGGTGGTCCTCTCACCCGGGCGCAGAGGCGCGGGAATACCTTACAGGCTGAACCAACTTATGCAGATATCACGTTGTCAATATTATCAAGCCATAATAACCTCACTAAACAAGTAAGATATATAGATTGTATCCCAACAGCATTAGGTGATATCGTATTCGAATCTACTGCACAAGGAACAGAATTTATCGTATTTAATGCTTCCTTTAGGTTTAACTATTTTGAACTTAAATAATGTACATTTAATGAAAAATTTGGTATAATATAAGTATGATTGACTTGAAAAAAATACACGAAATGTGGGCAAAAGACTGTGTTATCAATACAGCTAAATTAGACGAAGCTTCTCGTCAAACTCCAATGCTCCACTCAAAATACTTACAAATCCTTTCAACAGCAAAGTTGCAACTCAAAAAAGTTGAGAATGCACAGAAAGTGTTGTTGAGAGATAAATGGTTATATTACAATGGCAAGATGTCAGAAGAAGATCTTGTGAAACATGGTTGGAAACCAGATCCATACAACGGATTGAAGATACTCAAAGGCGAAATGGAATACTGGTATAATTCAGATTCAGACATCCAAAAAACTGAAGAGCGTATACACTATTATAAAGAGTTGATTCACGTACTTACGGAGATTATAGATAACCTAAAGTGGCGGCATCAAACGGTAAAAAATATTATATCATGGAAACAATTCGAGTCAGGAAACTAGATCACTCAAATCTAATTGTTGATTGTGATTCAGGACAAGCTCAAGAGCTCAATGAGTTCTTTAGTTTTTATGTTCCTGGATATAAGTTCATGCCTGCATACCGTAATAGGGTATGGGATGGTAAGATTCGCTTATTTAGTAGAGCTACTCAAGAATTGCCTGTTGGTTTATACTATCATCTACATACTTTTTGCACACAACGTGGATATATACTAGAATCAGAAGATTCAAGATATGGTAAACCAAATGATAGAAATGACATCAAACGAGATGATCTTAGGTTATTTTGCAGCGGGCTTGATTTACCTTTCGATCTTCGCGGCTATCAGTTCGATTGTGTTGGAGAAGCTCTCACAAGGAAAAGAGCGATCTTACTCAGCCCCACCGGATCAGGAAAATCCCTCATAATTTATGCAACCATTCGTTATTGGTTGCAAAGACTCACTGATGGTAGGAGTTATCCTAAAGGTGGTAGAGTCCTCGTAATTGTGCCTACAACTTCGTTGGTTGAACAGATGCATAGTGATTTCATTAATTATGGATGGGATGCACGTGCTTTGCATAAGATTTATTCAGGTAAAGATAAGGATAATATCAACGCTGCTTGTGTAATCACAACTTGGCAATCTGTACATAGACTCAAGAAAGAATGGTTCGAACAATTTGGCTGTGTTATAGGAGATGAATGTCATGGATTTAAGTCTAAGTCTTTGATGACCATCATGAATAAATGTACAGAAGCTGGCTATAGATTTGGAACTACAGGAACACTAGACGGAGCTCAAACACATGAACTCGTACTCCAAGGTTTATTCGGTAAAATATACCGCGTTACCACAACAAAGTCATTACAAGATAACAATACTCTCGCCCGCCTCGAAATTAAACGAATCTTACTTACATACCCAGAAAAAATACGTAAGGAGTTTGGTAAACAATCATATCAGGATGAGATCGACTTCATTGTATCCAATGAGAAGCGCAATAGATTCATACGAAATTTAGCTCTTGATATGAAAGGTAATACACTTGTTCTATATAACTATGTAGAGAAACATGGTAAACCACTATTTAATATGATACAAGACGGTGCTTCAGACGATCGAAAGGTATTTTTTGTATCAGGAGACGTTGGTGCTACTGACAGAGAAGCCATACGTGGTATCGTTGAGAAACAAAAGGATGCCATACTTGTAGCATCTCTCGGTACTTTTTCAACAGGTATAAATATAAAAGAGTTACATAATATTATTTTTGCGTCACCGTCAAAATCACAAATACGGGTACTGCAATCAATAGGGAGAGGTTTAAGAAAAAGTACTGAAGATATAACTACAAAGTTATATGATATATCAGACGATATCAGTTGGAAATCACGGCAAAATTATTGTTTATTACATGCTAATGAAAGACTTAAGATTTATGAAAATGAACAGTTTGAACACAAAACATATAAGGTAAACATATGAACCTAAAACAATTTAAACTGACAAATGATGAGGAGATTATTTGCGAGGTACTAGACGCTGATGCACCTGATGCAAGTGTAGTCATACGTAAAGTCTTAAAATTAATGTGTATAGACGACTTTGATCGTAATGTAAGATACTATTCATTTAAACCATGGATGTCCTTTACAGACGATATTGATGGTTTACAGACTTTAAATGCTGGTCACATCGTCGGTCAAATGAATCCTTCGGTAACGTTAGCGTTACACTATGCACAAGCAGTGAAAGAAGTTGAGTCAGGTATGAAAACAAGTAAAGTCTTAAGTCTAGACGAGGTTCTAAAGGAAATTGATATCGAAGAATTAACAGAAGAAGAGATGGATGAATATTTGAAAGATAAGTTTTCTTCACAAGAAGACGATATTTTAGATTCTGCAGATCCTAAAATTATTCAGTTTAAACCTCGAGGAACATTTCATTAGTACCTTCTCTCCCTCCGGGATTACATCTTATTATACCATACTTCGCGCGTTTTGTAAACCCTAAAAACGCACATAAATAAGTATTTACATTACATACATTTTGTGGTATAATAGCTATATTATGAAAGGAATAAATATGGCACGAACTAAGAGAGCAAGCATTCATTATGTGAATAACGCCGACTTTTCTCAAGCTGTGGTAGAATACGTAGCAAAGGTTCAAGAAGCCAAGAAAAAACAAGAACAACTCCCTATCGTACCTGATTATATTGCTCAGTGTTTCCTTCGAATCGCTGAAGGTTTGTCTCACAAATCTAATTTTATTCGCTACACATATCGCGAAGAGATGGTCATGGATGCAGTTGAAAATTGTTTGAAGGCTATCGAAAACTATAATCTCGAAGCTGCTACAAGAACTGGTAAGCCTAATGCTTTTGCATATTTTACACAGATTACATGGTATGCATTCTTACGGCGTATCGCTAAAGAGAAAAAACAACAAGACATCAAGATTAAATACTTAACCAAATCTGGTATCGAAAACTTTATTGATAATGAATTAGGGGATGAGACATCTACTCAAGTGGTTGGAGCATTCGTAGACACATTACGAGAACGCATTGAACGAGTACGATACGTAGATAATGAAATGAAGGAAATTGTGAAAGAGGAAAAGAAGAAGCGAAAGAAAACCGCAGACTCTGATCTCCTTGGATTTATGACATGAAAGTAGCAGTATTAAATGACACGCATTGTGGTATCCGTAACTCATCCGAAGTCTTCCTCGAAAACGCAGCAAAGTTTTACTCAGAAGTATTCTTTCCTTACTGTGAACAACACGAGATCACACAGATCGTGCACTTGGGAGACTATTATGATCACAGGAAATTTGTCAACTTCAAAGCCCTTAACCATAATCGAAAACACTTCTTAGATCCACTTCGTAAAAATGGTATGCAAATGGATATTATTCCTGGCAACCATGATACGTACTTTAAAAACACCAATGATCTAAACTCTTTGAAAGAACTATTAGGTCACTATATGAATGAAGTGCATATTATCATGGAGCCTACGGTCATGGAATACGGTTCATTGAAGATGGCACTCTTACCGTGGATCAATTCAGAAAACTATACTTCGAGTATGAACTTCGTTAGGGAATGTAAAGCCGATTGGTTAGGTGGTCATCTAGAGTTATCAGGATTTGAGGTGATGCGTGGTTTAAAGAACGAACATGGTCAAGATCCTGCGCCGTTCAAAAAGTTTGAGATGGTATTGAGTGGTCACTATCATGCAGGTTCTCAACAAGATAACATAATGTATTTAGGTACACAAATGGAGTTTTTCTGGTCAGATGCACATGATCCGAAGGGTTTCCATGTCATCGATACTGAAACCCGAGAGATAGAAAAAATACATAATCCGCACACTTTGTATGAAAAAGTGGTGTACAATGATGACGAAACAGATTATAATACTGTAGATGTTAGCCACTTTGACAAGAAGTTTGTTAAGGTTGTAGTAGTAAACAAGAAAGACGTATTTACTTTCGATAGGTTTATCGATCGTATTCAGAACCAAGACATCCATGAATTAAAGATTGCAGAGAATTTTAATGAATTCATGGGAGAAAACGTAGAGGACGAGAGTATTAGTTTCGACGATACAACTGAAATCGTTGATTCCTATATTGATGCTGTAGAAACAGATCTTGATAAGAATCGTATCAAAAACAATTTCCGTGAATTGATGACAGAAGCACAAGCTCTTGAGATTGCATGATTATATTTAAGAAGTTACGTTATAAAAATTTCCTTTCATCAGGAGATAACTTCACTCAAATTGATTTGAATAAGAATAAAACCACACTCGTAGTTGGTACTAATGGTGCTGGTAAATCCACCATGCTTGATGCATTGTCATTTGCATTGTTTGGCAAGCCACACAGAAATATCAACAAGCCTCAATTGGTAAACTCTATCAATGGTAGACAGTGTTTGGTAGAAGCGGAGTTTGATATCGGTAAAGCACAATTTAAAGTGGTGCGTGGTATCAAGCCCAATACATTTGAAATCTGGAAGAATGGTACGATGATTAACCAATCGTCACATTCCAAGGAATATCAGAAGATCCTCGAACAAAATATCTTGAAGCTAAATCATAAATCGTTTCATCAAGTGGTAGTTCTTGGCTCCTCATCTTTCATACCATTTATGCAACTCTCTGCATGGGTTAGACGAGAGGTAATCGAGGATCTTCTCGATATCAATGTCTTTTCGAAGATGAACGTTTTATTAAGAGAAAAGACTAACACTCTTAAAGAAAAATTAAAAGAGATTGAACATCAACAAGAAATTACTAAAACAAAAATCAGTACACAATTAAAATACATTGCAGATATTACAGCATTAACAGAAGAGAATAAAAAACAATATGAATCTAAGATACATGCATCGCAGAGTGTCATCGATGAATTACAGGCTAAGAATAGTGAGCTTAGCATCGGACTCGATGAATCTGTATCAGAAGCCGAACAAAGGTTGGGACTCTTATCGGATAGGAAACAGGGTTTACTCCTCAGAGGCCAAGATCGGCAATCGACTATCCGCGACCTCAGCAAGCGGATCACCTTTTTCGAAGAGAATGAAACGTGTCCCGTATGCGACCAAGCCATTTCAGACGGCCATAAACATGAGATTTTACTATCGACACAAGCAGATAGGGATCGGTGGAAGGCAGAGATTAAACAAATCGGCGAGGAAGGCCAAGGAGTGGAATCGGAGATTAGCGAACAGACTAGCTTACTTTCAACGCTTCGAGATCGGGTACATCAACTCGCTGCCAACTCGCAAGAGATTTCACGAATTCAAAAGGACATTCGTTCTTACCAAGAACATATAGAAAAAGAAGTTAGCGTTGATCTTAAGAAGGCCAATGCAGACTTAAGAATATATAATGATGACAAGACAAGTTTATTAGAAGAGAAGCTAAAGTTATCAGAGCAGTTTAACTATAATACTGTTATCTCTGAAATGCTGAAAGATACTGGTATCAAGACGAAGATCATCAAGCAGTATCTTCCAGTAATGAATAACCTTGTTAATAAGTATTTGCAAGTGCTTGACTTCTTCGTTCACTTCAACTTAGATGAGTCATTCAACGAAACGATTCGGTCTCGCCATCGTGATGAGTTTACTTATCCTTCGTTTTCTGAAGGTGAAAAACAACGTATCGACTTGGCACTTCTCTTTACTTGGCGACAGATCGCTAAGATGAAGAACAGTGTAGCTACAAACCTATTGATCCTTGACGAGACATTCGATTCTTCTCTTGACCACGAAGGTATCGAAAACTTATTGAAGATCTTACATACACTTGACGATGATACCAATGTCTTTGTCATATCTCATAAGGGCGAAGTCCTTGATGGAAAGTTTAATACTAAAATTGAATTTAAGAAAGAAAAGAATTTTAGTAAAATGGTTGCATAGTATGTACTTTGCTATGTACATGTGGTATAATAACTACTATATAATGATAATGAGGATGTATAATGGAACTTACTAATAATACTGTTAATGTCTTGAAAAACTTTTCGAGCATTAACCAAAACTTAATGATCCGTGATGGTAATACTCTTAAGACTATCTCAGAAGCAAAGAACGTACTTGCTACTGCAGTAGTTGAAGAACAGTTTCCACAACCATTCGGAATCTATGACCTTAACGAATTTATCGGTGTGCTTGGTCTTGTCGACCAACCCCGTCTCAAGTTTGAAGATGAGTCTGTCACCATCGGTGATTCGACTGGTCGTTCAAAGGTTAGGTACTTCTATTCGCCAGAAGAAACCCTAACAACACCACAAAAAGATATTAACATGCCTGAGGCTGAAGTTAAATTCTCCCTTGATAATGACACTCTCAATAAAGTAAAGAGAGCAGCATCTACACTGGGTCATAGTGAGATGTCTGTGTCAGCCAATTCAGGTAGTCTATCCCTTTCTGTGGTTGAATCACAAAACTCTACATCAAACGCGTTTTCGATCGATATCGATGGAGAGTACACTACAGAAAACTTTAATTTCATTATGAGCATTGCTAATCTTAAGATGATCCCTGGAGATTATGATGTTGAGATGTCATCAAAGTTTATTTCGCGGTTCAAGCATAAAGAAATGAACGTTCAATATTGGATCGCTCTTGAAAAATCATCTACCTTCGGAGGTTAATAATGGCTGATAAGCAAAAAGTAGATCAATTGATGGATCTAGGTAATAAAGTAGCACGTAGCACTGTAGCAGTGGTTGATGCTGTTACGCAACGTGGTGGGTTCAAAGGCGAAGAACTCTCTACTATTGGTACTCTACGTGACCAGGCTGTACAGCTTGTACAGACAGTTGAACAGATGCAGGCTGACGCTGAGTTTGAAGAAGACGAAGAAGAAGAGGCTGCAGCATAACATTTACAATTAGCTCAAACTGTGGTATAATATTTTTTTGTAATGGAGCATGTAAATGTCTGAATATCTTTGGGTCGAAAAATATCGCCCACGTAAAATCGCTGACACTATCTTACCAGATAGTTTAAAGCAAACCTTTCAAAAACTAGTAGATACTGGTGAATTGCCTAATATGCTATTCACTGGTACTGCTGGTCTTGGAAAAACAACAGTTGCTCGAGCATTGTGCAACGAACTTGGTGTTGATTACATCCTCATCAATGGTTCTGAAGAAGGCAATATTGATACCCTTCGTACCAAGATCAAGCAATTCGCGAGCACAGTTTCGTTGCAGGGTGGCTACAAAGTGGTCATCCTCGACGAGGCTGATTACTTAAACCCGCAGTCTACACAACCGGCTCTTCGTGGATTTATCGAAGAGTTTTCAAATAACTGTAGATTTATCCTCACATGTAATTTTAAGAATCGCATCATTGAACCACTACACTCTCGGTGCGGTGTATATGAATTCAACACCTCAAAGAAGGACATGGCTGTACTTGCGCAATCGTTCTTTGAGCGAGCTAAATATATTTTAACTGAAGAAGGAGTAGAGTTTAATGAAAAGTCTCTTCCACCGATTATTATCAAGCATGCTCCAGATTGGCGGAGGATCATCAATGAGCTTCAAAGAAGTTCTATTTTGGGGCCTTTGGTTGGGCATGTTGATGTTTCTATTGGAGCGTTTGATGATCTATTCTCTATCCTAAAGGATAAAGATTTCAAAAAAATGCGGTCATGGGTTGTTAATAATATAGATACAGACGCTGCAGCGATATTTCGCGGCATCTATGACAAGATGAGTGATAAGGTTGAGCCAGCGTCGATACCTCAACTCGTGCTTATCTTGGCAGATTATCAATATAAAAATGCCTTCGTTGCTGATCATGAGCTTAACGTAGTGGCATGTATGACAGAGATAATGGCTAATGTCAACTTCAAAAATTAAACTCACACTCTATACTCAACCGCTGTGTAATTATTGTGATGTTATGAAGATGAAGTTAAAAGAATGGGGCTATGACTTTGAGGTTGTAAATATAAAAGACAACGCTCAAGCTCTCGCATTCCTTCGTCTTAAGAATCACAGAACTGTTCCACAACTTTATTGGAATGGTACACACCTCAATAAAGTTGATACTTTAGAGTTTACACAAGATATGCTAGAAGAACAATTGGACTGGGATAATTATGTTGGCGGCGTGGAGAGCTTTAGATAGGACCGATAAGACAAGTCTTATACTCACATTTCAAGTTGCTATTATTTCTAGCTTTTTTCTATCCTTTGATGGTATGGTACTAATATGCATACCACTTTATATCTTCCTTCGTTATGTACAAAGACCGTGGAGTAAATACGATGACAAATCCATTCCAATATTTGAACGCCATAAACACGAGCAAACGCGACGTCATGATTGATGATATCGCTGAAAAGAACTATAATCCATTTATGGTAAATCGCGGCCTATCTTATTTTCATGATACCGTACTTATGGCCAATGAAATGAATCGTTGGCACCACATCGACCATCGTTTACAATTCGATTTTTTTATAAATATAATACGTAAACGGAAAAGGTTCTCTAAATGGCTGAAACCTGAAACCGTAAGTGACGTGGAAGTAGTTAAGGAATATTATGGCTATAGCAATGAAAAAGCCCGCCAAGCCTTAACCCTTCTCACATCTGAACAAATTGATGAATTAAAAAAGAAGGTTTACAAAGGTGGAAGAAAATAAAATAGTTGAGTGGACACCAGCCTCTATGTTAGAGGTCACGCTGAACGAACCAGACGATTTCCTAAAAGTTCGCGAAACACTCACACGTATCGGTGTCGCATCCCGTAAAGATCAAAAGCTTTATCAATCATGTCATATCTTGCATAAACAAGGTCGATATTTTATCGTACACTTCAAGGAATTGTTTTTGTTAGACGGTAAGAAGTCTAACCTTGAAGAAAATGATATCGCTCGTAGAAACACTATCGCTCAACTCATGAGTGATTGGGGCTTGATTAGTTTACAAGCTACAAAGAAGATTGAACCATTAGCACCAATGAGACAAATCAAAATCATTCCATATAAAGAAAAGAATGAATGGGAATTATGTCCAAAATATAATATTGGAAATACAAAATGAAAATAGTGAAAGTAAATGATGATCTCATTGAAGGTCATACACTCTACGATTATCGAGGCCAAAACCTTGATGTCGGGGTTGTAGTACCTGATTGTGATGGTAATTCTATCGCACTAATCTTAAAAACACCTGACGGTCAAAGATTATCGTGTGATATGCAATATGTAACTGTAGTAGAATAATATTTTACACAGAGGGTTTAAATTTACGGATTGAACCACTATATATAATGTAGAGATGCCGATAGTCGGATCTCATTAAAACCTTGCTAGTCATAGGAGGTAAACATGACTGGAACTTATGCGTTCCCAAGAAATGTATTCTTGGGTTTCGATCACATCTTCAACGAACTCGATAATATCAGCAAAGCAGCAAATGATTCCTATCCGCCGCATAATGTGGTGAAGGAAGATGACATGCAATATGTCATTGAGCTAGCTGTAGCGGGATTTGGAGAAGGTGACATTTCAATCGAATTGAAAGACCATATTCTTACTATCGATGGTAATCGCGATAAACGTCGTGAACAAGATAAGTATGTACATAAGGGTATTTCAGCTCGAAAGTTTAAGAAGTCATTCAGACTGTCCGAATATACGGAAGTAACTGGAGCAGAACTGAAGGATGGCATACTGTCCGTTGGATTGGAGGTAGTCCTTCCTGAAGAGAAGCGTCCCCAAATGATTACAATTAACAGTCATAAGGGGAAAACTGATGACAGCACTAGCACTAAGAGGCTATTCTCTCGTACGTAACGGATTCATTGCTGCATTCGCATCATGGATCATTGGTCACCTAAACGCAGTTGGTAGAGCGATTCAAGTTTCTAGACAAATAGAAGTGAATCAACGTCTCGCACATCAACTACGTCACGAATATCCACATGAGGATTATGCAGGTATCCTTGCTATCCTTAATGATAAGACATTAAAGGAGTACTACAAATGATTGCAGCACTCAAAAAAATGTTAAAGATCGATATGGCTAAGGACGCACCTTTACTTAAATATCGTGAATCACAATATACTCTTGCAGAACTTGAGCGTCGCTTGAATGCAGAGATCAACGGATACGGGACAAGATACTAATGTGGCCATATACTGACGACGAGTGGGAAACCTACGCATAATAAATAAAAGGGAGCAGGGAAACTTGCTCCCTTATAAGGAGGTATGCATGCAAGGTACAATACGTTATTGTAAAACGTGTGGCCATCGATGCCACTGTGTAACTACTGATTGCCCTAATTGTGTTAACGACGTGTGTGTAGTATGTGAATGTGAACAACAGATGACTAGAGATATTCCAGAATCATTTGTAAAGGAGAACACATGATGACAAGAAAAAGAAATAAGCAAGAAGATTATATCAAATCTCGTATTGTCCAACTAATGGATGATATGAATAAAGCAAGTGATGAATACGATAAACAATGGTATAATCGTCTTATACAAGAACTGAGTTGGGTTCAAGATATGAGCGGCAAGAACGTGAAAACCAATTGTTATATGGAAAAGAATTATATTAAAGAGACAGGAGTTGGAGCTATTGGAGGAAGGGAGATATGGACGTAGAAGAAATTGATCCAGATAAGAGACCATGGGTTTACAGCTGCGATGGTCGCAAAGTATATAGGTTCGAAAACGGCGAACCAGATTATACTCGAGAATGGAAGCCAGAAGATAAAGTAACTGGTGATATACACACTAAAGAACCCTACTACGTAGGCCTACCATAGGAGAAACATATGAATATTGAAAAACTACGTGCAGACTTAGAATTAGACGAGGGAGTCAAACATGAAATCTATCTCGATCATCTTGGTTTGCCTACTTTTGGTATCGGTCATCTTGTACGAGAAGAAGATCCAGAACATGGAGAGCCAGTTGGTACAGCAGTCACAGACGATCGAGTGGCTGAAGCGTTCGAACAGGATATACAAATCACAATTGACGACTGCGAAAAACTCTATCCCGATTTTTATGAACTGCCAGAGGAAGCCCAGCTCATTATCGCAAATATGTGCTTCAATCTCGGATACCCACGACTCTCCAAATTTAAAGGAATGAAACGTGGTGTTGATGCACGTGACTGGAATGCGGCAGCTGATGAGATGGTAGATTCTCGTTGGTATCGTCAAGTAACAAATCGTGCTGATAGACTCGTGCAAAGGATGCGCGCCATTGATTGAACTAACTGATGAAGCAATTCGTTATCTAAATAATGTAAGAGGTGACGATCATGTCACCTTAGGTGTAAAAGGTGGAGGTTGTTCAGGATTCCAATACGTGTGGGATTTTAAGAAGAACTGGCCTGATGTAGAATGGAGTGAACCTTTGAAAGATGTACTAGTATTAGACCCTATGGCAGAAATGTATGTAGCTGGTTGTACAATAGATTATGTAACAGAATTAGGTGGATCATACCTAAAAATCATAAACCCAAATGCTACGGCCTCGTGCGGTTGTGGAGAATCATTCGCAGTTTAGCATTTACAAACTCTTAAAAATTTGGTATAATATACATGTTTTGGAGGTTGTATGTCAGCATTTTACACATCAGTTGTCAGGTATGGTAACTCAATGCTTTATCGTGGTTATGACGGCCACGGCAAACGCGTTTACAAAAAAGATAATTTTAAGCCAAAGTTTTTCGTGCCATCGAAGGCCGAATCCGCTTGGACTGGTTTAGATGGTACTGTTATTGGGCCAGTTGAATTTAATTCCATGCGAGATGCCAAACAATGGCTCGACCAATATTCTGATGTAGGTAACTTCAGGATATATGGTCACTCAAACTATATCCATCAATATATTACTCAACGATATCCTGGTGAAATACTATGGGATCGTGACAGAATCAATGTAACAACAATCGATATCGAGACAGCATACGAGAATGGTTTTCCCGAACCAAGCGTGGCAGATCAAGAAGTCCTTGCTATCACACTTAAAAATAATATCGATGGTGTGTATCGCGTGTGGGCTATGGGTGACTACGACGTAGAGAAAGCTCTTATTAAGCCTGTACGGTATATCAAATGTGAAAATGAAATAGATTTGCTATTGAAGTTCCTTGATTATTGGTCAATGGCTTCAGCATACCCGGATGTGGTTACTGGTTGGAACGTAAAGTTCTTCGATATACCGTATCTTGTCAATCGAGTTAACCGTGTACTTGGTCTCGAAAGCGTTAAGAAGTTTTCACCATGGGGTATGGTCGATCATCGTAAAGTTACTAAGCGTGGTCAAGAAGCTACTACTTACAATCTTGCTGGTATTCAGACACTTGATTATCTTGACCTCTTCCAAAAATTCGGCTATTCTTATGGTGCACAAGAATCATATAAACTAGACCATATTGCAAAGGTAGTACTTGGCGAAAAGAAGTTATCGTACGAAGAATCTGGCTCGTTGCGCAATCTATATAAAGATGATTTTCAACGATACATCGACTATAACATGAAAGATGTTCAGTTGGTTGATCGACTTGAAGATAAGATGGGTCTCATCACACTTGCTATGACTGTGGCATACAAAGGTGGTGTTAATTACACAGATACATTTGGTACCACAGCAATATGGGAATCAATCATCTATCGCAAACTGAATTGGCAACGAGTGGCTCCTGTTATCGGTGGAGATGAGATGCTCAAAGAAAGATTTGAAGGTGGTTATGTCAAACCTCCTCAAGTTGGTATGCATGATTGGGTTGTTTCTTTCGATTTGAACTCTCTCTATCCAAATATCATCGTACAATGGAATATGTCACCTGAAACATTGCGTAGAGATCCATCGCAAAATCATGTCAACGGTGTTAAACATTATCTCGATACCGATGAAGCACTCTCTAATGACAAATATACTGTTGCAGCAAATGGCTCCACATATAGTAAATCATTTGATGGTGTATTACCTAATATTGTTATTGATTACTATGATGAGCGTAAGTCAATTAAGAATCAAATGCTTGCTGCCGAAAAATCATATCAAAAACAAAAGACAGTAGATCTCGAAAAAGAAATCAATCGTCTACATAACCAGCAAATGGCTATTAAGATCTTGATGAACTCTCTGTATGGTGCCATTGGTAACCAATACTTCAAATACTTTGATCTTCGTATCGCCGAAGGTATCACCCTCACTGGCCAGCTAGCAATTCAGTGGGCCGAAAAGGCGGTAAACGCTGAGCTCAACAAGATACTCAAGACAGATAAAGACTATGTGATTGCCATTGACACCGATTCATTGTATATCAACTTTGGTCCACTCATAAAGCAATTGAATCCAAAAGATCCAGTAAAATTCCTCGATAAGATTTGTGTTGACCACTTCGAACCAGCTATTGCAAAAGCGTATGAAAAGTTATTCAATAACATGAGTTGTCACAAGCCTCGTATGGAAATGGGTAGAGAGGTTATCGCAGACCGTGGTATATGGACGGCTAAGAAACGATATATCCTCAATGTCCATAACTCTGAAGGTGTACAGTATGCCGAACCAAAACTCAAGATCATGGGTATCGAGGCCATCAAGTCATCCACTCCTGAGGTTTGTCGAGATAAATTCAAACAGGTATTTGATGTGATCATGTCTGGTACAGAGCATGATACTCAAGCCTTTATCAAAGAATTCAAATCAGAGTTTCGGTCATTACCTCCCGAACAGGTGGCCTTTCCTCGAAGTGTGACCAACATCACGAGCTGGAGAGATAGGAAAACAGTGTACAAGAAAGGTTCACCTATCCATGTACGTGGCTCACTTGTATATAATAAAGCTCTCAAAGAATCGGGTATGATGAACAAGTATGAAGCCATACAGAATGGGTCTCGTATCAAGTTTCTGTATATGAAACGTCCGAATGTGGTAAAAGAAAATGTCATCGCCTTTCCTGATGTTTTACCAAAAGAATTTGGTTTACATAGACACATTGACTATGACAAACAATTTGAGAAAACATTTATCGAGCCACTCATCCTCATACTTGACTCGATAGGTTGGACAGCAGAGCCGCAAAATACTTTAGAAGAATTTTTTGCTTAGTGGTTTACAAATCAATAATTATGTGGTATAATAGTTTAATAATGAAACAGAATGGAGTAAATTATGAATCAATGGCATCATGACATCAATGATATGCACAAGAAATATGGTGTACACGATTGGGTCGAAGACGAATTAGAAAAGGGCGATTGGTCTCGCCTTCAAAAATTTCTTGAGTTTCGTCTTAATTTTCTACAAGAAGAACTCGATGAAACACGAGCAGCTGTTGTAATCGATCGTAATCCATCAGAAGTTGTAGATGGTCTTATCGATCTGTGTGTTATTGCTATTGGTACTCTCGATGCCTTTAACGTCGATGCGCAAAAAGCATGGGAAGAAGTACATAAATGCAATATGGCTAAGGAACGTGGTGTAAAAGAATCTCGTCCTAATCCACTCGGTTTACCTGACTTAATTAAACCTGAAGGATGGAAAGGTCCAGATCACAGAGATAATCATGGTTATATCCCTAACGCTCTTTAATAGCGTATTCGATAATAAAACTGATAAACGCATTGATTTAGCCAACTTCAATGCGTTCGAACGTGTGTTGTATCAATTATCAGAACGTGAGATAGTATCAAAGAAGAAAGCAGATCTCATATCACCAGCTATATATAATGGTGGTACTCGTGCTAATGCCAATGTCACGGAGTGGGGTGGATGGTGTGCAGTCGATGTAGATGATTATGAATTTGAAGGGAAGTTAGAAGATGCTATCATTGACAAATGCCGTAATTGGCGTTTCGTGTGTTATTCTACTGCTAGTTCCACTACTACTGTACCGAAGTTTAGGCTTATTTTCCCACTTAAATCAAGAATATCGAATGATAAAATCTCAGCATTCAACTATGCCTTACAGCATGCACTCGGTGGTCTCGCAGATGAACAAACAAAAGACCTTGCGCGCATGTACTATATACCTGCTCAGTACGTTAACGCTCACAACTTTATCTTCTCTCGCGATGGTGATTTTATTGATCCTGAAGCACTAATGAAGGAATTTCCCTATGCACAAAAATCAAACTCAAGTAGCTTCTTCGATAGATTACCAGAAGCAATGCAACGACAAATCATCGAACACAGAAAAAACGCAATGGACAACACTGATGTGGTGTGGTCGTCCTATCGCGATTGTCCCTTCTTTCCAAGAAAACTTGAAGCAGAATACAGAGCAATAAGCAATACTGGTTGGTATCATAAGATGTATCAAAT
>Ga0181568_10002843_pt1 | contig 15733 bp, 8 predicted proteins | sample 101ome_20_FD_133758 | JGI IMG/M metagenome (GOLD analysis project Ga0181568, IMG submission 133758) | Coastal salt marsh microbial communities from the Groves Creek Marsh, Skidaway Island, Georgia - 101404AT metaG (megahit assembly) | ecosystem: Environmental > Aquatic > Marine > Intertidal zone... | reverse complement strand
TACTTAATATCACGAACGCCTATCTAATGATGTACACATGTTCATGATAGCACTACATTGATTAATATACGCACTAATTCCAAGCTGCCTCAGAAATCGCCCATCACATACTTAACATAGTATATACTACTACAGTACAACGTTGTATGGGATCTGTAGTCCCGTTGGCCAACCTAGAGAGCGACACACTCGCACGCACACCGACGCGATGATTTCAGAGGCTGTGGGACGACGTCAGAGAAAATGGAAACCGTTCGGTGTGTTCGTCGTCGTCATCGTCGTCCTTATGGTCATCGCGCAGTGGCTATTCGTAGGCGCTCGAATCGTCTCGTCGTCTCGCGGCGCGCGCGGTTCGGAAACCGCGCGAGGGGGTCCGTCGAATCGACACGATGATGAGCGCGCAACCGTCGAACCAGTCTCCGATGACACGGCGATGCTGACGCCTTCGTCCGTGACGACTCGACGCGACGCGCGAGGCGACGCGTGTTCAGACCCTCGACGCACGAAGGGCGACCAGCTCGGAAAGCTCGCGCAGGCGCGCGTCGCCGGGACCGAGTTCGACATGTTCGTGTACGGATCGAGTGACGTTCGAGATATCGTTTCCGATGCCATAGCCGGCAGCGGGTCGTGGGAACGCGAGGACACGGAAAAACTCATGTCGCTTCTTACTCGCGACAATTCGACGAAGGGGTCGTTCCTCGACGTCGGCGCAAACATCGGCTGGTTTTCGATGGTGGCGTCACGTCTCGGGCACGACGTCGTCGCGTTCGAACCGTTCGATAGTAACGTCGATTTGATGTGCGCGTCGCTCGAGCGCGCGCGAGCGTCGTCGACGAAGGAGATGAATTTCCATCTACACCAAACGGGTTTAGACATCAAGCGTCGCGAGTGTGAGCTTTTTCAGCAAAAACACGTCAACATTGGAGACACGCACGCGGTGTGCGACGAAAAGACTCGCGCGCACTTTTTGGGTAACGGATACGCGTCTCTTGGTTGGATGAACACGACCACGTTGGACGACGCGTTACGTAAAGGCGCGTTCGATCACATCGATCGCGTCGACGTCATGAAAATCGACGTCGAGGGTTTCGAACCGTCCGTGATTGCGGGTGGAAATCAATTTTTCGAGTCGAAATACGCCCCGCGATACGTCTTCATGGAGATGGTGTCGTCACTCATGGATTCTGCGTTCGGGGCGAAAGGTCGCGGGAAAGACGAACTCGGCGCGACGTTACTTCACTTGGCCAATCACGGGTACGAGTTAGACGCGTACACCGATGGAGGAAACGGCGGCGCGGTGTCGCTTCAAACGAGCCCGATCGAAGACGTGCGACGCGTGGTGGATGGTAAGAATGCGCTTTTCGTACGACGAGACGATGATGGCGTTCGCGTTTGACGCACTGGTGTGTTTGTGTTATCAGTCTTTGTTTTTAGCATGCATTATTTCCTTCGTTGTCTCTTCGTGCCTGCAAAGTGACGAGACGTCACGATGCCTCGCGCGACGGCGACGTCGACGCGGCGTGCGCGGCGTCGCGACGGCGTCGTCCGATGGCGCGGTGTGGTGATGAACGCGCTCGCGTTGGTGTCGTGCGCGGCGCTGTTTCGCGCGGTGCGCACGCGATCGACGACGACGACGACGATGCGGACGGCGATGCGCGGACGGTTGGGCGCGCGCGCGGCGACGCTGTGCGCGTCGTCGCACGGCGCGTTCATCGCGCTCGACGCGACGACGAAGACGGCGCGGTCGGTGCACGAGGGACGCGGCGCGTATTACGGCGCCTTCGCGAGCGATCGGCGAGGCGAGGCGTGGGTGGTGGCGCGAGGCGACGCGGGGAGGCCGACGACGCGAAGAGGCGGCGGCGAGAAGGAGGCGCTCTTGCGAATCGATTTATCGAGCGGAGACGTGTTGGAGGAACGTCCCATTGAATCGACGTTCACGCACGATGTCGCTCGGCGAGGACCCACGGTGTTCGTGGCGGACACGGGCGGGGGAAGGATTTTGGAGCTCGAGTATCCGTCGATGAAGACAAGACACGTCGCGACGCTGACTGTTCACCAGCACGTGAACACGGTGGTGCCGGCGGATGTGGACACGTACGGCGAACACGCGGTGTGGGTGGTGCTTCATAATTTAGGACCGAGCGAGGTCGCGTTGATCGACGTCAAGACGGGCGCAGAGCTCGCGCCGCGATTGCGAAACGTCGGCAAAAAGTCGCACGGTTTGGTTTCGTACGACGCCAAGTTTTTAATGTTGAATAGCGGTGAGGGTGAACTCATACTCGTGGATCCCGTGACAGACGAATACGACGTTTTGTGGAGAGAACCGTCGCGAACGTTCATGAAGGGTCTCGTCGTGGTCGACGACGTGGCGTACGTCGGCGTGTCGGTGTTCGGGACGCGTTCGGAACGGGCTGATCCGGAGAAGACGAGCGACGTCGTCGCGTTTGACTTGCGTCGGAGAGAGGTGCTCTGGCGCGAAACGATACAGACGCACGGTCTTTTGAATTCTTTATTCGTCGTCGATCAGGCGCGGTGGCTCGATTTACGGAAAAAGGTGTCCCCGCTCGGCGCGAAAAGTATGGATGCATTATGTATCGAACACGACGCCGTGGATATTCGCCTGCTTCGCGAATACATAGACCAGCTTCCGAAGAATGCGTTCACACGAGAAGCGCAGCGAGACAATGCGTTTCTCGATGGAAGAACGAAAAATCAACAAACATTCAAACCGGGCGTCGACACCATGCACTTGATATTCTCCGACAGGTCGGGAGAAGAAATATTTCTGTTCCCATACTGGGAAAAGTTTAGACCGTACGTCACACCCTTGTTGACGTCGCTGTTCACGCGTCAACTCGGCGTGAAGGACCCAATCAAGCACATTGTGCGTCTGCAAATAGCCGTGATGAACGCGGGTGCGACGATTCATGCGCACGTCGACTCTGGACCATGGGCGACTCGCAATCACCGCTTTCACATTCCCATCGTCGTTCCTTCGGAAGCGAATGCGGCGCAACTCATCATGCTACCTCACGGATTGGGTGAAGTCGCAGTGACTCTGGTCGAGGGCAAACCGTTCGAGATCAACAATGCTGTGGAACACGTCGTGCGCAATCGCGCTTCGAGCTGGCGTATTCATTTACTCGTCGATTTTTCAGAGAACGAGATACCAAAGTCAAAGTTGCACAAGCTACCGGTCGGTGCGACCTGCAGCTACGCGACATTGGGTAAGGATAGATGCCACGCGGACGCGATGGCCTAGAATTAGCTAGATATTTAGCCGTTTATGTGTTTTACATGCTCGATCACATTATTTTTATAGCGCGTTCGAATCCGGATGCCTTGCCTTGACGGCTCGCCGGCCGACGAGGACCCTTGACATCGCGTTCGATGCCCAAGGTGTACTCTAAGAAACCATCTTTATCCTCACGAACAAACTTCTCTGATAGTATCATGTCGTCATCTTCAAGGAGTTGGTAGCGAGTGGACGCGCCCACGTGGAATTTCCACTTGGCAAAGTCGTCGTCGGACGCCTCAAGTTTGTCTTTGATGCGTGCCTTCATTTGCCCCAAGGTTTCGTCAGCCGATAAACGCAGCAAGAATGGCTCATCATAAGGATGATACTGACTTGGATTGGAGAGATCTTTGGAAATATTGTACACTCGCAGCAGAGGGGCGCCCTCGTCCTCGTCTTCGGGCACTTCTTCCGCGCGCAGAGTCCAGTATTGTTCGTTGATGTCGGCGATGCTCTTCTCTGTGTCGAAAATCTTGTAGATTTGCGAGTAAAACAATTCGAGCAAACGTAATTTGTCCCCTTTCAGACGCTCTCCGAGTTTTGAACGCAACTCTTCGAGCACATCCTGCACCTTGGCGTCCTTCGGCAGTCGTAACTGGAATTTCTCAATCAATCTCGTATTTTTTCCGTGGAAATATATTTGTAAATCCTTCAGCTGTTCGAGCTCAGGCAGTGGAATATCGACGATGTCGTAGTACAACACCTCGTTCTGTTGGTTGTCGAGCATTTGAGCCAAAGTTTCGACGCCTCTAAACTTGAATGGCGCGCTCTTCGGTCCGTTCGTGTAGATGTTGTGAGACGTGAAGCGGAGCAGCCTCGGATCTGACAACTCGAGGGCGTCCGCCAAGACTTCGGCGACCTGGTCATAGCTCGTAAGCTTGGTGAGTTCCAGTCTGACTTGATCAGTCTTAGGAGCGTTCAATTCACGACAAAGGACGACTTGGTGATTGTGTCTAAAATCGATGAACTGACGAACATTCGGAAACTTGAGCGTGTCCTCCATCTCGTCGGTAACGGCCGGCTGAACGATGAGAATGTCTCCGTTTCCTAGCTGCATCGTCTCATCGTCATCGTGTCCCTTTGCACAGAGCGGATTCTTTTCGATGTTCTCCTCCGTGATCAAGTCCACCGTGATGTCGTTGTCACGAACGAACGCAATTTCTTCAAACAGCTGAATGTCCTGCTCCGGAGAGAATCCGGCCAGCGATTTGATCTTACCCAAGTAATCGCTCAACGTACAACTACCGTCGGCGTAAAATGAGCCGCAGTACGACAGTCTCGCTTCGTGGGGATCATAGACTTTCAGGTGAAGACAAATGTCTTTCCCGGGAGTCGCCAGCATCGCCTCCTCGTCTTTGTCCTCGAGGTACAGCCTCAATTCTCCGTAAGATGAGTGACGATTTGATTTCTGAATGCGCATGTTTTCAACCGTCGCGTCCAAATTGAAATCATCACGAATGAACTCGGCGGGTCTGGTCGTCTTGTTCCTTCTCGGTTGATACAGCCAGTACCGCTGCCTCTCGATCGGAACACCCAACTCTTCCGCCACGCGCGCTTTGAACTTGCCAAACTTCGTCTTCTTCGGTAAACGGAAACGATGAACGTCGTTGAAGTTGCCTAGGTCAAAGAACTTCTCGGTCTCGCTTTGTCTATGTAAATCCTGCTGGCGCAAAACCTTGATTACCGTGTACAAGTGCGCCTCAGCCTTCTCCAGAGCCTGTCTTTCCTTTTCCTTTTGTTCTTCGGCAAATCTAGCTTGAAGATGTTCGGTGAGATGTTTCTTGTTTGCCTCGCACAATATCTCGTCCATGTCGCTCTCCCGAATGTAAACTAACATGTATGCACTGCTCACTTTCGCGAGGCGCAGGTTGGGCGCGATTCTCACATTTGTCACGTCATCATCCGCTTCCATGTCGTCGTCAGCCGCGGCTGATCCCCCGCTGCCGTATTGATCCACCACGGCCTTCTCTCTACTTTCCTTTGTCACGTGCTCATCATCAAATTTGTACCATTGTGCATCCTCTGACTGTAATTCTGGTCGGATGAAGGCATAGTAGTGTCCTCCGTTGATACCGCCACTGTGCACGAGTACGCTGTGAAGTTTGTACTTGTTTCGCACAGTCTTATCCGCTTCAGGGACGAGATACTTGCGGTCGCCGACATCTAAATCGAGTTCCTCGGGAAATTCGTATCTATCGTGGATTTTCACCATCGTATCACGGTGAAAATCGTATTCAAAACGCTTGAGCTGAATCTGCAACACGGGCGGGAAATCGTGAAACAAAGTTCCTTTCCGAGCGTCTTGCAAGCCGTGGCCCTCGGCGCGGTACTTGTTTTCGCCATCAAGATTTTCAGTCTCCGTGTAACGATCGAACGATGCATAAATATCTTTACAGCCCTTCACGTCGAGCTGAAGATCGAGAAACGCCTCCTTGCGTTCGCTCTTGTAATCGACATTTATGCATTGTATGAAATTCACGGTATGACCTTCGAACAACTTTTGAATGGTCCCCTCGACGGTGGTTTGTTTCATTTGTTCCTCGAGTTTGTCTTGAAGCACGCGGTTGAGCTCTTGCACGTCGTGTTGCATGAAGGAGTCGTACGAGTCCCAGCCAAACGAGCGCGTCAAGTCTTCGGTGGCGACGTCGCCATCCTTGGCGTACTGCAGACAATAAAAGACCGATTGCAACGCGAGGGGCATGGATGAGTGCGCCTCTTGCTCTTCGTCCGTCGGCATGTGATACACCGCTCGGCGAAACGATGGAATGTGGTAGAGAGTCTGCAACAACGAGTTCATGTAACACGTCGCGCCTTGATTCTTCAACCCGATCAATCCAGTCTCCTTTCGAGAGTCGTAATCGTTGTAGAATGAGTTGGCCATCGTCGCACGCTCCACCTCGTGCGCCTCGCACGGCATGACGTGCACGCGAAACGTCACCTTACCCTCGGCGTCCACGTATCCCTTTTCAAACATATCCTTCCGAGTGACGAAACTTGTAAACCCCCAATCCGACTCATTCTCCTGAAACGCGTGCGCCGCGTCGCGCGTCTCCAACATCTCCGGTTCCGTCGGATGTATCATCTGCAACTCAAACTTACACGCGCGACTCCACTTTTGACACAACGTCTCGTCTCGTTCCGGTCTGTCCACCGTGTCCAAAAACAAACTCAACGGACACTCATCCGCGAGCTCTCTGTCCTGCGTGTTCCCGCACGGAAACATCATCAACCGCCATTTCGTGTCTCCGCACTCGAACGCATCGCTGAACGCCTTCCCCTCGAGCCTCGGACCGCCTCTCGGCCCGACGTCCGTCCTCCACGTGAACCAGACATCCGCCGCGCGCGCGAACGCCGCTTCGCTATCGGACGCGCTCTCCATCGAATCGCATCCCGCGTCGTCAACGTCCGCGTCCAACACGTCTCGGTAATCCTCGGACGTCATCTCCACTGCGCGTCGTCGTCGTCACCGTCTCGTCGTCGGTCAGTCAGTCGTCCTCTCATCCATCATCATCCGCGATCGAAATTTTCTCGCGTCGCGTCGCGTCGTCGCGTCGTCGCATCGTCGCGCGCGCGTCGAGACGCATGGATCGCGCGCACCGTCGTCCGAACCCTCCCCCACGGCCGCGCGCGCCGTCATCGCGTCAGCCTGTGACGCGCCCTCGTCGGGGCGCCTCAACGACTTTGCGTTTATCACACTGGTGGCGTCGTCATGTCGGCCACGAAACGGGTCGTTCGCGTCGTCGTCGACGCGCGCGCGGGGCCATGCGCGGTCGTAACGATGTCTTCACGTGATCTAGTTCTTATTTTTGTGCGTGTGCGTGTGTATTCGCGCGCGCGTCGCGCGTGAGGAGTCGACGCGCGCGAGCGGGCGCGAAGACGAGCTCAGGGCGCCCTCGCGCGAGACCCCCGCGCGGATCGTCCACCGCCTCGAGATGGGCTGGTGACGGCGCGCGCGGTGGTGGAGTGTGTGTCGTGATGTGATGTCACCGGGAACGGATCGCCGATGGCGCCGTGGACGGAGCGTCGGAAGGCTGGGAAGACGACGGGGTCGCGCACTTTGGTGGAGAGAAATTTCGCCACGTCTGACTGCGAAGACGCGGACGACGGTGGCGTCGATTTATCCTTGGTGACCTTTGATGTGTCTTTCGAGCTATCTTTGTGCTCTTTCTTTTGCGACGATCGACGATTCTGTTGACTCGAGAGCGGTCCGAAGGCCGACGGCGCGCTCGTCGTCGCGGCGCGCTCCGACAGGGCAGCGTGCGCCGAAACGCTCGTCGAAATCGGACGCGGAATGTGTTTCCTCGCCCCATCGGACGCGCTCGCACCGCCACCATCGCTCGCCTTTGACCCATTCGCACCGTCGCTTTGCCTTTTCGTCCCGTCCCTCGCCGCGCGCTTGCGTTCGCGCTTGGATAACCGCTTGGTGACGACGAAGTGCGCCCTCAAATCCGACGATTTCGGGTGATGTCTCGACAACAATTGCGAAAAAACCGTCGAATCATCGATCACCAACTTTTTCCGCTCCCCTCCCTCCGCCTCCGAGCTTCGCCACACGAGCGCCACGTGCAGCAGCGCTCTCGCCAGCTCTCTCGCGTCCGCGGCGAGCTCCCGCCTCGTCAGATTCATCCCTCGCATCGCCTCCTCGTTCGCGCTCACCGCTCTCGCGACGTCGCGCACGAGCGCCGTCCATCGCGTCTCGTTCGAGATCCCCACGTGTCCGATCCGTCGCCCGTCGCCCGCGCGCAATTCAAAAGAAGTCTTGAAAGACTCCATGGAAAAGCGAGGGCGACACGAAGCGCCGAAAACGCGCGAGTCGTCACACCGCCCCGTCGCGCGTCCGTCCGATGTCTCGCGCGACGTCGACGCGCGCGGCGTACGGTCGCGCGTCGCGTTGTCCGCGCGCGTCCGCAATGTCATCGTCGTCCGCGACGACGCGCGTCTCGGAGGGCACGACGAGACGATGCGCCACCGCGATCGCGGTGACGACGGTCGCGACGGCGCTGACGCGCGTCTCGCGCGCGGCGACGATCGAGGCACCTCGAGGATACGACGCGCCGTCGTTCGCGTCGAACGGCGGCGCGAATCGATTCGAGGCGTCGCCGGCGTCGGGATCGACGTCGCCGAGGGCGTACGCGATCGATTGGCCGCGCGGGTGGTGCGCGCTGACGGATCTTCAATCGGCGCGCGCGGTGAACGTGGACGCGTCGTTTAAGGATCCGCTGGACGAGGCGTCGACGTTGGCGGTGTTCGTGACGCGAGACGTGCGAGAGCGGAGCGTGGATGAGCGTTTCGGGACGCTGCGGGACGACGCGCGGAGACGAGCGGAGAGCGCGGCGAGGCAACGAACCATCGGTGCGAGGGCGGGGGAGACGAGGTCGGCGAGCGGACGGGCGTTGCGAGCGCACGTGATCGAGACCGAGGTCGGGGGTGGGACGGCGGGACGGTTCGGGTCGGCGGTGGAGCTCGTAAAGGTGTTCGTGGACGCGGAGACGTGTACGGAGTATCTCGTGCGCGCGACGGCGAGCAAGGCGGCATGGCCCAAGGTGAGGAACGAGTTGCGCGCCGCGGTGGAGAGTTTTGAGTTTGTGCGGGAGTAGCGGTTCGGATGGTACATCACACGAATCGGTGGTTCGCAACGGCGTAGCGTAGCGTAGCGCGCGGTGGCGATGCAGTGTGATGAAGCTTTGAAATATTCTACGATGTGACGTCGTCGTCTCTACGCGCCGATTCAGCGCTCCTCCACGAGCCGTTTTCGTTCGATATCCGTGATCGTGTGCGTCGGTTTCAGCATTGGCGGCATGATGCCGATCTTGATGTTTTCCACGATGTGTTGGCACGTCGCGTTGAAAAATGGATACGGCTGCAGCCAGCTTTGTTTGATTTGCGCGTACTTTTCGGCGTGACCGTGGTGCACCATAAAGTGTCTAGCGATGCGGAACAAGTTGGCCTTCAATCCGTTGAAGTGGACGATGACCGGAGTCATGTTCGTCTCCGTGTTGACGACTTGAGTGTGCGCTCGATCGTAATACGCATCCTTAGCGCGGTACTGGGCGAAATTTGGCGATTCCAACTGCCCGTTGTACGCCGTCTGGAAGAGTCGTTGCATGTGATCGAGTTTGATGATATACGGACTGTCGATGGGCGACGTCTTGGCCGCGCTTTGACGCAAGAAGGCATTCGCGAGAATCAACTGATCGTCTTCGTTCACGCTCTGCATTCGTTCGACGACATCCCGAAGAAGCGCAGCCAGACCCTTCGCCCGTCCCATCAAGCTCCCAGAGTTGAGATACTTGTACGATGAGGGCGCGTCTGGGAAGGAGGCGCAAATATCTTTTCCTTTCGGCAATCTCTCCTTGCCGTGAATCATCCACGGCCAACAGTTGCGCTCGCTGCTCACCACGACGAGTTTGCCATCGCCGACTTTACTCTCCGCCTCGATTTCCTCGAACGCGCGAATCATCTCCGATCTGTGCTTAAAGTAGAGCACGTCCGTGGCGTCGCCGACAGATACGATGGTGTCGTCACCGATGCCAAACTTGTTTCTCCAAACCTCGTCCGTCAACGCGCGCAAGAAGGCGAACACTTTTTTCGTTTTCACATTCTTGACGTCTGGGAACGTGAAGGGATCGCTCGGTCCTTGCGCGCCGAGCATTTGTAAATCGATGTCGTTCATCGCCGCCGTTTCGGCGCTCGCGCACAGGCCGCCGGTGACGTGATCGCTGTACGTCAAAAAGATGGCATCCTTAGTCGCTTCACCGAGGTCGGCCGATTCACGACTGTTTTTACGATTTTTGACTTCCTCTTTTTTGAGCTCTTCAAGCTCTCGTTTCTTCGCCTCAGCCCTACGTTTGAGCTTGTCGAGCTTCTCATCGCCCTCCTCTTTCGCCTCTTCAATCCCTTTCTTTTCCTCCTCAGCCTTGTCTTCAAGCTTCTCTTTGCGCTCCTTTTCTCGCTTCTCGGCTTCTTCCTTCTTCTCCTGAGCCTTGCGTTGGATCTCTTCGCGCTTCTCGTCGCGATCGTCTTGACGCTTTTTCGCATCCTTCTCTCTGTCCTTTTCGTCCTCCTCGCGATCCTTCTCGCGCTCTTCTTGGCGCTCTTCAGCCTCTCGCTTCTTAGACTCAGCCTTGCGTTGGATTTCTTCGCGCTGTTCTTGTAATTTTTCGCGCTTCTCTTGACGCTCAGAGGCTTCATCATTTCGCTTCGAGCGAGCATCTTTCTTTTCGTCGTCGTCGTCGCGTTTATCTCGACGCTTTCGATCGTCGATTTTCTTGTTGGAAGCATTCTCGACGTCACGCTTGTGTTGACGCTCGGCGGCTCTGCCCGTGCTCTTCTCGGCGTCCTCTTGCTGTTCGCGCTTCGCCTGGCGTTTCAAGGCTTTCTCACGACTCGACGATCGGTCTTCGTCGTCGTTGTCTTCGTCGTCTTCGTCGTCTTCGTCGTCGCCCAAGCGATTTGCAACCATTCGCTTCGCGATTCTCTCCGCGCGGCGACGCTCTCTTCGAACCTCTCGCGGAGACACTTCTTCCGAGTCGTCTTCTTCAGTCGATTTCGCGCGACCCGTGTCCGTCGCCGCGACACGAGTCACGGTCGCCTCCTTCGCGTCTCTCGCCTCCTTCTTCTCCTCGACGGCGCGCGCAGCCTCGCGCGTCGCGCGGTGTTGCTCGCGTCGCGCCTCTCGAGCCGCGTCGTCGCCCGCGGACGCCGCCGCGCGAGACAACGAACTCGTCTCCGCGCGCGTCTCCTTCGCCTCCTCCGAAGCAGCCTCACGCGCGGATTCCACTCGCGCCGCGGCGCGCGTCGCGACTCGTTTCTGACGTCGAGCCTCGCGCGCGTCCAACACCGCGTCTTCGGCGGCTTCGGCGGCGCGCTCGCTCGCGAGACGTTCCTCTCGAGTCGGTTCGTCCTCGCTCCCCCGCGCGTGTCGCTCGACGTACGCGCGCGCGAACGCATCCTCGCGTCGTTCTTTCCGTCGCCTCGTTCGTCGCTCGCCCGCGCCCAACGCCGCCTCGTCCTCGTACGAGTCCTCCTCGACGTCGCGCTCGCGTCCGCCGAGCGTCGCCCGGGTCTCCCCCGCCGACGTCGGCAACCCACCCTCCGCGAGCGCCTTCGACGACGAGACGCCGTACGCGACGATCGCCATGATGATCGCAAACGTCAACGTGCTCGCGATGGTGAGCCAGAGGTACGAGCGTCGACGCCACGCGGACGATCGCGTGGAAGAGGCGCCAACACCATCGGACCCAGCCACCTCGACGTCGACGTCCCGTTCGGTCGCCGTCGCGAACGTGCCGCCGTCGCCATCGACGCGCGAGGACGTCGCGAGGAGCGCCGCGCGCTCGCCCGACGACATGGCGTCCGGCGCGGCTCGGTGCCGGAGACGGAGCGAGCGTCGACGAGTTGTGCGGTTCGGCTCGTAATCGAACCGAAAGGCGAGGCCATCTCGTGCGCCATCACCGGTCGCGGAGACACACGTCGACGCGCGAGCGACGAGGAGTCGCGCGCGCGGAGAGACGATCGGAATCGCGCGGTGCGCCCGATCGCGACGAGGCACGCGCGCGGGCGACGCGACGGACGAGTCGGCGTCGATTCGTCGATAACACCCTTCGATATGGGCCGAGACGATGGCGACGCGAGCGAGTCGCACGGGCTGTTGACGGACGTCGAGAAGGTGCAGGGACGTCCATCGACGTCTCGTTCGTCGACGTGCGCGACGGTTCGGGGTGGGAAGTTGCTCGGAGCGTTGGCGTTGGCGGGATTGATGGGGACGGGGTTGCTGGCGGCGGCGCGCGGGACGTTTCGGACGCGCGGGAACCGCGGACGAGGGGCGATGGCGGACGACGCGTTCGAGTTCACGGGCGTGCGAGACGTGTCCTCGTTAGGGGACGCGGCGACGAGCGAGTGGTTCGATCCCAAGGTTCGGGAGACGCTTCGAGCGTACGGACAAGGGTCGTCGGCGGACGTGCACACGATGCGGTGGACCCACGGCGAAGGTTTCACGTTTAATTCGCACGATCACGCGCCTGATTTAGCGGTGAAGATGCGAACGGCGACGGAGTTGATGGCGAAGACGATTCACACGTATTATCCCGAGCGATTGAAACCAAACCAACCGCCGTTTGAGATTATTTACGTAGTGACCGATTTCCCGCAGACGCCGTGCGTGCGTCCCGAGCGAAGAGTCGCCGCGGGGTGCGGGAACGTGGAGGACTGGGCGCCGATTTATACGTTTTCGAGCGTACCTAGAAACACATCGCTCTTACCGACGCTCGTCGGCGCGACGCTCATCACGCTCGCGGAGAGGGTGGAGGCGGCGATGGGAAAGCCCACCGTCGAGCCGAATAGAGGCATGTGGTCCAACTACGCGTTGTTCGATCTCACCGCGTTCGACGTCGACAAGCGTCGCGCGTACGAGTGGGATAACCTGGTGAACAAGACCATCTGGCGAGGGACCGATTATCCGTTCCTCGGGCCGGCGTACGAGAACGGCAAGGAGTCTATGTGTCACTCCATATTGGGCCGTTCGTGGCACTCAGAAAAGTGTCAACTGCGCGACATGTCCAAGCACGACGATCCACGAGAATCGTTCCGATCAATGCTCTCGTCCAGTGAGATCACTCCACGCACGCGCGCCGTGTTGATGAGCAAGCTCGACGACGACTCTTGGCTCAACGCGCGCTTCGTCAACCCCGAGTTTCTTCGCCACGGCGCCGCGGCGCGAGGCGGCGTCACCGCACACGGCACGAGAAACCAAGACCACGAGCGGTACGTTCTCGGCGCTAAATTCGGCGTCGACGCCGATACACCGATGAGCGGAGACGAACTGGCCAAGTTTAAGTACCAGCTCGATCTCGGCGGGTGGGGCGGGACGTCGTGGACCGGGACGCTTCACAAGCTCTCCATGCCCGGCGTCTTGTTCCATCACGAGACGTCCATGAAGGACTCATACTTTGACGATCTCATCCCGTGGCGACATTACGTCCCGATCAAAGAGGATCTCAGCGACCTTCGCGCGAAATACGAGTGGGCGCGCGCGCACGATGACGTGTGCAGACAAATCTCCCTCGAGGCGAAGCGATGGCTCGCGCGCTTCGTCTCCGATCGAGGCTTACTTCGCCACAATTACGTCAAACTCGCCGTCCCGCTCGAGCGCGCGCTCGATCCCACGGGCATCGGCGCGTATTTGCTTCCGTTTCGCGTCGCTCACGAGCGTTTCTTCGACGCCGACGGCGATAATTTGTAACACCACCTTCCGCGACGCCTTCGTCTACTAAATTCAATAATCACTCTCGATCCGCACACCGAGCCTCATGCCGACGTCCGCGACGCCGTTCCCGCCTCCACCCGCGCACTACGCGCTCTACGACAACGACGTCGACGGACCGTCGCCTCCACCGCCGCCGCGCGACGCCGTGTACGCGTCGTTCGGCGCACAACACGTCACCGCGCCCTGGCACGAACAAGACGCGAGCGGATTCGTCTACCCCGTCGTCGTCGACGATGGGGCCACCACGGACGCGCGCGAGGAGATCGTCGCGTGCGTCGAGAGCGCATGCGAACGGTTCGCGCGCGCGATGGCGGAGTGCGTGGACGCGCCGTCGAAGAGCGATCGATGGGTGACGGATGCGGGGACGCTCTTGAACAACGCGCACCGGGTGATAAACGACGACGTGCGTCCGAGTCAGGCGATGCGTGATTTGGAGTATAGGATAGAAGTGATGATCAAAGAGAAACGCGCGGCGGTCGATGCGCTGCGTGAGGCGGTGGAGAGGGGGCGCAAGGCGAGAGAGATGGCGGCGACGAGCGGCGGCGGGCGGTGACCGCGCGCCGGAAAGTGTAATACTACGTACTAGTGTCTTTACAACCGCGTCGCGCGTCTCGCGCCTCCCGCGTCGTCGATGGTGGCGATCTCACGTCCACGGGTAAAAGTTGGCGAAGAGCGCGGCGCCGACGAGCGCGAACGATAAGTAATACGTCGTCGCGAGAACGCGCCACGTCGGGCTCGAACTGCCGAGGTACGCGAGACCCCAATAAATGGCGGGAGACGTGCTGAGAAAGCGCGTGGACACTTGCACGTGCATCGTCGTCGCGGCGACGAGCGTCATGAGTCCGAGCTTGAAGAAGTACGCGCCGACGACGACGCGTTGACCATCCTTGACGAAGACGCGCGCGTCTTGAGAAAACGTAAAACTGCGAGAGAGGTGCGCGCCCAAAAGAATGGCGGGCGCGCCCAGGAGGATATTGCCGAGATTTCGAACGCGATAGGAGGTGAATAAACCGACGTTCCAGTAGTGTCTCTGCAGGAAGGCGTACATGCCGCTCGGAATTAAGCCGTATAGATTTTTCCACGACGCCGGGCGACAGTACGGCCTCGGCGCTTCGGCGAAGACGTCGGTGCGACAATACTTTTGATCGCCGTACATGGCGAACGCGTAGTGCGGGAGCACGATGAGGCACAACGCCATGATACCGCGCTTGAGAAACGACGCCGCACGGTAGTGTCGAGTTCTGTCCTTGTCGTTTCTCAGCAGTAGATACATCTCCCAGCCCACGTGGGTGACGACGTTGACGATGCTCAGTATCCCGTTGGATCTAAAACACGTCGCCAAACCGAAAAAGAACCCGCTTCCTAAGATTCTATTCTCTTGTAAGAGCGCTCCGGCTGTGAATTCGCTCAGCGCGTACCCACTCTCGGTGTATGCGGCGCCATAAAATACATTCGCGGGATTGAGCGCGTACAGATGTGCCGCCGCCTCGGATAATCCGTCGTCCTTCAACAACACCTTTGATAACGAATACATCGCCTCCACCGACGCCGCGAACGCGAACGTGTTGAAACCGACCGCCACCGAGTTCGCCAGACACTCCTCGTGCACCCCACCCTCGGGAACGCGCACGCCGACCATTCGCAACGCGCGACGCGCGACGCGTCTCAACGCGTAAATCGTCGACGGGTACCCCGGATAAAACGCGTGTTGATGTTCGAACGCGTACCCATCCAGCGACACCCCAACAAAGTGCGCCGAATCCCACGATGTCAACGCTTTGACTCTCTGACACGCGAACGCCCCAAACGAGTTCTCGATCGTCGTTCGCGGAGCGTCTCGTCCTCGAACGGCGTCGACGCGTCTCGTCGCCGTCGCGTGCGTAATCTCTCTCGACGTATCGTACGTCGGCAGCGTCATCTCCGCCCAAATCATCACCACCATCATCATCAATCGCACGTTGAGCGCTCGAGCGAACATTTTCGGTCGCCATCGCGCGTCGTCGTCACCGAACGCCGCCTGCAACTTTTTCGCCGCGCGACGGCGTCGCTCCGCGCCCATCTCTCTCCCCGCGAAAAACGTCCCGAACGCCACCGACACCGCGCTCCGTCGCCGCGTCGCGGACGCGAGGGTAACCCTGGCGGTGTTCTCCGCGTCTCGCACGCAGTCCGAGTCG
>Ga0181568_10002831_pt1 | contig 15766 bp, 17 predicted proteins | sample 101ome_20_FD_133758 | JGI IMG/M metagenome (GOLD analysis project Ga0181568, IMG submission 133758) | Coastal salt marsh microbial communities from the Groves Creek Marsh, Skidaway Island, Georgia - 101404AT metaG (megahit assembly) | ecosystem: Environmental > Aquatic > Marine > Intertidal... | reverse complement strand
GCCAATTGGCACAAGAATTCACGTCAAAATGTCATACCCATTGTGGAACATTTAACACAGGGCGGTAAGAATCGTGCTATGACTATTAGTGTGCAATCAATGAATGATGGTGTGCAGACTGCTATAGAACGCAAAAACATGGATATTTCGCACATGGAAGACATGTTTGACATAATCAATTCCAAAGGTTTAGCATCATACACAGAATTAATACTGCCATTGCCATTGGAAACAGCACACAGTTGGCGTGAAGGACTGGCAGAAGTGTTGCGTATAGGACAGCACAACTCAATAGAAATATGGTTTCATCAATTGTTGGAAAATGCAGAAAGCACAAAAAGTCATGTGGAGAAATATGGCTTTGAAACTCGTGAATTAAGTGGATATGTGAGTGGTGAAATAGAAGAGGGTGATGCTGATATACTGGAACTAACAGAAGTTGTGGTCAGCACCAACACAATGACCTATGAAGAATTCATAGACTGTTGGCAATATGCCAGCATGATAATCAATTTCCACTGTGGAGGTTGGACACAATTATGCAGTCGTGTGTTGGTAGGCACAGATGAAACAGATTATTTGACATTTTACAATGAATTATTTGAAAAATTAAACACCAGTCCCACAATAATTGGTGCCAAGTGGCGTGAGCAACGAGAGAATTTATGCTATTTCTTAGACGGTAAAGCACCAAACGGGTTTTCGGCACACACATTTCTATGGGATTTCAACAGAGTTTTACATGAGAACTTTGAAGCCAGTTATGATTTTATCAAAAGTGCAATGAATATTCAAGGCAGTTTGGCTTTTGCACAATACAATTTTTTACACAATTACAACACAGATTACCCTAAAAAAATAATGCTACCGCATAATTACATGGAATATTTAAATAATTATTCGGGTCCTTTGAAGAACGGAATATATGAATATCGAATAAATCCAAAATTCAAACCTCAATCACACGATGAGCATTTGGATAATTTATATTTTAAAAGGCGTATGGCCTATGGTAAAACAGATATAGAACTGCTGATGGAGAAACCCCATGCAGATTAATATCGATGAGGGCTGGAGAATATTTGATCCCCAAGATGATTTTTCCACAGATTATTCACGCAGAATAACTGATAATTATGATATTGATCACAACAGCAGAATAACAATTAATTTAGAATGGGAATGCACCAAATTTAATTTTGAATTTTTATATCAATTATGTGATCGCACAGGCTGTAGACCAGATAATATTAAAATAATTACAGGTAATTTCAAAATATTCCGCTATTATGATGATTGGAAACGCAAAGTTAGACCCAATGACAGCGATATACAGTTTGAAGTCAGCATGTTGTTTCCTGTGTTTTACAGCCAAACACTATTTGATAAATTGCATGAAGAACATAGACCATTAGATAGAACGGTGATTGCAAAACAACGCAACTTTGATAAAGCATTTAATTTTTTAGTTGGCAATAACAGAGCATCTAGGGTAAGTGCATTTAAAAGAATAATAGACAGAGATCTAACACACAGAGGTTTAATTGCATTTAATACTGATGGCAATAAAGGATTAAATGGCGAAAAAATTGATGTTGACCTGCCAATTAAATTAGATCTAGAATATGACACAATGGCACAAAAAGATGCTGTTATAGGCGCAACTGTAAACAGTGTGCAATTTAGACATGGTGATCCTGGTTATGTGCATAAAAATTATTTTAATGATATTATTAGTAATAGTTTTGTGAGTTTGGTTTGTGAGACTGAAATAGGATTACCAGATGATAATGTATATGATAACCAGGAACCAATTTATACCACATATCAAAATGGATTTATCACAGAAAAAACATTTAGAACCTTTATGCATGGACAACCTATGCTGTGGTTCAGCAGTACATACACACTAGATTTTTTAAAATACATGGGCTTTAAAACTTTTGACAAGTGGTGGGACGAAAGTTATGACACGATACATGATCCAATAAAAAGAATTGATGCAGTAATTGATCAATTAGAGTATTTGTGTTCTCTGAGTGCAGATGAATTAAATAAAATATATGTTGATATGATGCCAACATTATATTATAATAGACAGAAATTAGATAATTTATATAAAAAGCCTGTGTTCAATAAAAGAAATTATTTTGAATATTCTAGAAATTGGCAGTTCAACAGCATTATGGATTTATTAAAATGAATTATGTAATAGGATTAGGTTGCAGTTTTACACAAGGACAAGGTACTATGCCTCATTGGAAACGTGATGATGCTATGGAACGCGAATTCAGTTATGTAAATCAATTGGCAAAACGATTAGACTATCAACCAATTAATTTAGCAGAGTGTGGAGTAGGTGGCCGCAGTAATATTCTAAAATTATTATTATTAGATTTATCTAATGCTGAAAACATTGTGGTAGTGTATCAGCAAACAAGTGGACAACGTTTTGATTGGAATTCATACTATGCTTCGCCAACAGGAGGTAAAGTAGACACTCACACTGACTACGGCAAAGATCTAAAGCAAAAAAATGTTTGGAGCGGACAGTATCGTGTTGACACAGACTTCACAGAACAAATTATGAATATTCTAATATTAGAAAATTGGTGCAAATTACACAATGCAGAACTAATTATTTGGTCTGCTTACGATGAGTTCACTACTCCATTTCATATTAAAAAATATCTAGAAGGAACAGAATGTAAAATTAATTATGATAATTGGTGGTTAATTGGTGGCGAAGAAGATGGATACCTTTGGAAATATATAGAACAAAATGAGCTCACAGGATTCAAAGGTCAAGATGCAGAGGTTGGATCATGGCATCCTAATCAAAAATGTCATGTGTGGATTGCAGAACAATTATTAAAGGTTTTAGAAAGCAGATGATTTTGTTAAATGTAACATTTGCAGAAGACTTTGATAGAACAGAATTATTGCTTTGGAGTCTGAGAAAATATGCTGACGATTATTTAATGTATGTTATTGTTAATGATGAATTAGAAACAATGCCAACAGCAGTAAAGAAATTTGCAGATCCTAATGTTATTTTATTGCACAGAGATAGAATACCAGCCTGGCAAAGATTTTTAGATTTCACAACAACTACAGACATAGATGTTACTGACGGGTGGGTTACACAACAAATATTAAAACTTGGGTTTGCAGAATACATAGGTGAAAAAGATTATTTGATATTTGACAGTAAAATATTTGCACTTAATCCTATTGATTGGAATTATTTTGGTGAGTTCTTTGGTGGAGATCTTTCTTTGAGTGAACTAAGTATAAAATCTGCAGGTGATAACGCAACGTTAATTGCTTTTCAAGCCTATGCAAAGCATTTCGATAAGCCAGAAATGCTTGAATTAACTGAAATACATGGAATTCAAGGTTGGCCATTTTTAGTACCCAAAGAAACATTTAAAAATTACGATTGGAAAAATATAATTAATGATTTTTTCATAACGAAATCCAGAGAATGTTATGTTAGAACAGATAAAGGCGAAGTAGTTCAAATAACAATACATAATCCTTCGATTACTCCAATGGAATATTGTTTAATAACAGTATTACTTGGTGCTGAATATTTTAATATTCGCAATGAAAGAAGATTAGGAACGGTATATCTTAAAAATAATGTTGACCTCATGATAAAAAATAGATCCTTAGATAACATGTCGTTTTGTTGCACGAAACCTGAATTTATGTCAAAAGATCAACTCGATATACTTTATGGCTTTTTAATTAAAAAAGAATTCCCTGTTAAAATAATACCTGCAAAACACAGAGGTACACCTTGTTACTCAATAGTGGTTGACAAAGACACAAAATAGTCATATAATATACTTTTATTTTTAAGAAATAGGAGTAACTATGACAACTAGAACTTATTATGCGGACAAGTTTAACGCACGATACAGTTTCTCACAAAGCGATTATGTGGATATTCCCACTAGGTTTAGTCAGTTTGTTGATGAAAACAAAATGATTGAAATCAAAATGGCTTGCCGAGAGTTCAAACGCAGAAACCCACAATACAAAACATGGCAAGATGTACTAGATGCATTGTGTATTGCTGTACCTAACAAGGGCAGTGACATTATGGTTGATACTACAATGCAGAGAAGTCTACTAATTGACAAATGTATTGCAAGGGTTGATAACTTTAAAGTAACTAAAGTGATGCCTGTACAGGTAACACCGCACCCAACAGAAGATAAATTGGTTTGTGGATGGGACGGACAGCACACTGCAATCTTGCTTTATATTATTTGTGTGTTTGTGTTTGGTGAGCAATGGGACGAATCAATACTGCCCACAGTTGTTTACAAGACCAGCAACAAGGCAGAGATCAGAGAGAACTTTATTGGACTTAATGGTGAAGACAAGACTCCGCTAGACAGCATTGATACTTGGATGCAAATGATTTATGGTGTTCGCGTTGATGGCAGTGATAATCCAGTTTGGTTAGAAGCAGAAGCAAAACAGCAACAATTGGAGAAGTTCAAATTGTTTGCTACACACCAAAAGTTTGATGATGCTCATGAGATAGGTGCTATTTCACGTATGCAAGAGATAGAAAAAGCCACAGCAGAAGATATCAATCTGTTTGGTATTTACTGGGCAGGCATTAGACAGCACAGATCAGTTGAACCCAAAGAGATTTACATGATGATGACTTGGATCATGTTGTGTAGAACAGAGGGTATAAAACTGGATGAAGACTATATGCTAGACCTTGCTGATATGAACACATCGTTCTTTAGAGCAGACTTTTCACCCAGTGGACCTTTTTGGGCAAAGGCAGAACTTGCTTATGAGAACTGGCATGAATCAAAATACAAAGACTTTGCCGATGAGGACAAGCCAGAACCAAGTATGCAAAAGTTACCAACGCATGGTATTCCTTTCTTTAACGCACAAATTAAAAAGACGTTAAACAGAAAAGTACCTGCCTACTTTGCAAACAATGGTTTTAGTCCGTCGGAAGAAGACTTATGGTAAGAACATTAGAACAAGACCAACGCAAAAACAGAAGGGATATCAAAAGAATTATAGAGAATAAGATTCTCTGTGATGTTCCTGGCTGTGATGAACTGATTAGTTTGTACAGAGGTCCGTACTCTGATACAAAATGCAGAGATCATCAGTTGCAAGGTATTGAATACGGTGGTAATGCTAGTGCTAGTAGAAAGTACACTTACCACAAACTAGATCATTGTGAAGGTTGCGGATATAATCCATATACTGACACAGAAAGATTTAATATCGATATGTTTGAAGATGAGCATGATATGAAACGTTGTCAAGACAAACTGTTGAGTGTTGACCATATTAATGGCGATCACTCTGACAATAGAAAAGAAAATTGTCAAACACTTTGTCATACATGTCATCATATCAAAACGCACATCAACAAAGATTGGCGATATTAATAATAATGGTTGACAACAATTAATTTGGTGTTATACTATTATCAAGTTTGGAGTTAAGGACTCTTTCCCTACTTCGAACTTATTTGTTTAATGTTGAAAAATAGGAGGTCATATGACTACATCAACTACAACTACAGTGACTAAAGAATCAAAGGTTCTTTCAGCACTTCAAGAAGGAAGAACTCTTTCATCTGCACAGATGAGAGCATTCTTCAACGTCGGTAACCCACAAGCAGTGATTCAATCACTCAGATTCAAAGGATTTCCAATCTATTTGAATACTGTGACTGACACTAAAGGTAGAACTAGAAACGTTTATCGTTTAGGTACTGCCTCTAGAGCAGTAATTGCCGCTGGTTACAAGGCACTTGCTACTTCATAAGTTTAGCAAGTAACCAAGAAAGGTCCTCCGGGGCCTTTCTTCATCTATAAATAGAAATACAATGGACTTACGGTGGTATCATACATTGTAGAGTTACTTTCAAAGTGTTTCGCTGAGGAATACTTTGACGAGTAGTTTAAACACACAAAGGAGATACTACATGAAAATTGTAACAAAGTTAGGCCTGACTTTGATTGCACTATTGTTTGCAACAGGCTGTGCAGGTAATCAAGCCGCACGTGACTATTACATGGCTGTCCAATCATCAGCACAAGCAAAAGCACAGGCAGATACCGCAAGGTATGCCGCTCTTGCTAAAATGGCTGGTAATGGTGGTGAAGCCAGTGTAGCGGCCACAATGGCGATTGCACTTACACAACCTCAAACTATAACTCCCCAATATATCGAATCAGACACCCTTAAATGGGCACAGGTACTTACACCTGGCGTAACCACACTTGGACTTGGACTTGTTCAAGCCGGCGTGGCTAAAAATGCTAGTGATAATGCCGCACAGATTCAGTTGGCGAGTTTTGCAAGTCAAGAAGCAATTCAGTTAGGACAACAAAACATGGTTTCTAACTTAGGAAACTCGTGGGCAACAACTGCCGCAGGAAGTGCCGATATTGCATTAGCAGGATTCAATGCACTTAATACAGCAGGTGATCAAACTGTAGCACTCGGTGTTGCAGGATTTAATACTGCTGACAGTATTGCAGGTGCTGGTTTTGATGCCAACACAAACATTGCTACAGCAGGGTTTGATGCAACTACCACAGTGGCTGGCTTAGGCTTTGCAACTGCCGACAGCATTGCTACAACTGGTTTTACTACAGTTGATAGTGTTGCTACAACTGGTATGGAAGGCATGGCTACACTTGGTCTTGCTGGCATGACTGGCATTGAAAATGTGGGTATTGCAGGATTAACTAACCTCAACGAAGTTAGTCAATACGGCATGACCACCATTGGTGCAGTAGCAACAACTGGTATGACCAACATGACCACCATCTCTGGTGCAGGCATGGACGGTATTCAAGCAATGGGTACAGCAGGTATGACCAACCTTACTACACTAGGTACAGCAGGTATCGATGCTGTAGGTACAGTGGGCACAACTGGCATGAACTTGCTTGATGCACAAGGTACTAACTACACGGCTATTATTGCAGACATGCAGGCAACTATTGATCAGTTGGGAGCCGAGTTAGCAGATCCTATTACTTGTAGTCCAAACTCAGACGGCTTGTACGTTTGCCAATAATATAAGTATTTACAGAGCAGAATATAACTTAAGGGCACTTCGATGCCCTTTTTTTACCAAAAAAATAAAACCATTAACATATATGTTAATAAATAAAAATGCGTTATGAACAATATCTACAGTCAATTAATTAAAATTAACACTAGAGACGGTGTTGAACCTAATCTTTTACCTGAAATAAAATCATTAATAGAAACAGAAATAGGCTTTGGTTTGTTTAGACAGGTGACTGATTTAGAAATCATTCGTAATAGATTAGTTGAAGATTTATGGCAATACGGCGAGGACAACGAAATTAATACAGTTGTTCTAGGTATGAGTGGTGGTATAGACAGTGCTCTTACTGCCAGTTTATTCAGAGATGCAGACTATAGAGTTATAGGAATGACATTGCCGATACATCAAGAACAATCAGAAACTGACAGAGGAATTGAAGCATGTGAGTCTTTAGGCATTGAACATGCACAAGTTGATTTGTCAGATGCATTTGATTTTATGAAAAACACATTGGAATCTAACACTTTAGGAGAAGACGATCATTCTCAACGTGTTAGAGAAGGTAACATCAGAGCAAGACTGAGAATGATTACACTTTATAATAAGGCCGCAAAGAATAACGGCTTTGTAGCAAGTACTGATAACTTCTCAGAATTAGCCGCAGGGTTTTGGACACTACATGGTGATGTAGGTGATGTTGCTCCAATACAGAGTTTAACTAAGAGTTGGGAAGTACCTCAACTTGCAGTTATGCAAAATGTTCCACAAAGTATAGTTGAAGCAAAGCCAACAGATGGATTGGGTGTTGCAAATGGAGACGAAGATCAGTTTGGATTTAGTTATCTAGAATTTGATGCAATACTTTTTGCTTTGATTAGGAACATAGAATTTAATCAATCTTCAGAAGATGTACAAAATCTTGTGAAGTTGGTTAGGGAAAGGATAAGTTCTACAAGTTATAAAAGATTTAATCCTCATAACTTAGAACATCCTTTAGAAGGATTAACTCGTTATTTAGAGTTAGAAAATTTTGACACACCACAGATAGGAGAATAGATATGGATCCAGTATTAGTCTTTATCGGTGCTGTTGTTGTAGCAGGCGTTGGTTATTGGTTCTTTAACAAGGACAATGATGACGTTGTTGGCGGCGGCGAGTCAGGTTTTAAACCTGTTCCAGTTGCTCCAGCAAAGCCAAAAGCAGAAGTGAAAAAGGCGGCACCTAGTGCTCCTAAGGCACCAACTGCTAAGGCTCTTAATGCAATGACTAAGAAAGAAATTGACCAGGTTGGTAAGGATTTCGGCGTAGAATTAGACGCAAGAAAAACTAAAGCCGCTATGGTAAAGGACTTTCAAGCCGGCATCAAAGCAAAAAAGTAAGTAAAATTTACGAATTTTATTACTAGTAATAGAAAAAAGCCTTGTAACTCAAGGCTTTTTTTGTGGTTGACAAAAGATAAGTATTATTATATACTATAATTTATAGTAACAAAACGAGGAGATCGTTATGAAAAAGAAACTTAGTATATTTGCAGTTGTTGTTGCATCATTGTTTGTTACAATTAAAGCAGAAGCAAGTGAGGCAAGAGTAGTTGGTGTTGAACCTATTTACAGGTATTATACAACTTATCACACTGAAACCACTTATCAGAATCAGTGTAATATTGCTAAGAGAACTGATCGTGGCATGATTGAAAGAGGTACTAATAGTGTTTTTGGTTCAATCGAAGGTACTATAGGTACAGCAGTAGGCTACGGTATCGGTAATGAAATTGGTGGTGGTTCCGGTAGAGAAATTTCTAGAGTGTTAGGTGCTATTGTAGGTAACAAGATTGGCAACGACATTGGTGATAGAAATAGAATTAATAATGGACACACTAATTGTTATACGGTTCCTGTTACTCACAAAGTTCCTGCCCAGGAGCAAAGGCTTTCACATTATAATGTAACAGTTGATATTAATGGTCAGTTGTTTGTTGTGAAAAGAAACTTTGAACCAAACGTAGGTCAGTGGATTGACGTATCTTTGAGCGTCAAATAATTAATCCAACTTTCGTGTTTGATTTCAAACTCTAACTGACGTCTTTTATTAACTAACTCCCAGTAGTCTGGACGGTGAGGAACTGTTCTAGGCCTGGGAGTCAACTTATCTCCCTTACCATGATTGCACGGCTTACAGGCCGCAACCACATTCTCAAAATTGCTCTTACCACCTTTTGAAATAGGAATTACATGATCTATTGTAAGTTCTTTCTTTGGTAAAGTAATATCACAATACTGACAAGTAAACATATCACGCAACATAATATTAAATTTACTGTATCTAGGATTGGTATATCTTCTCATCATTTTCTTAAGCATAATGACTGCTGGTACTCTGGTTTCCCAAGTAGCACTATGAACAACCCAGTCATCGTACCAATCAAGCACGTGAACTTTGTCCATGTAAAGATATGTGATTGCATGTCTCCACTGAATAGCGGATAACGGTAAAAGCGAAACCGGTTGGCCATCTGCATTGAGAAGCAGGGTATCTGCCATGTGTAACTTCCTTTTGTATCTGTTAATCATATTTATTTATGGTTATAAATAATAATATATATTAAAGGACACATATGAACTACGCAGAAAAGTATCTACATAGAGCAACACTACGCACTGATCAGTTCAAAGGATTTTCAACTCCAACAACACAGATACCACCTCGGTATTGGTATGAGACAATAACAAGTTTTTACAAAACTGGCTGGTTCCCATCAGAAACGGAAAACGAATGGTGTAAACATATTAAGATGTTGGCTTGGTGTTTTCACGATTTCTACTTTGATAAGAATTTTACTTACCCTACTTTATGTTTAGGATCGCCCAATGATATTTTTGAAATAGCAGGAGGAGGCTCACACAGAATAATTGCTACACAAATGTACAATAACTTGATAGATACACACCATATGGTTGATACCATATATCATAGTAATCCCGTCGATAAAAAAGAACTGCATAAAAACTCAGGAGTTTATCATAAATGGAATGAATACGAAATAAAGTTTATGGAAAACCAAACCGGAGACTTATCCAGAATGGTTATACGGAATCAAGAAACTGAAACTAATAGTAACGGCCTTGATGTTATATTAGATAAGATTAAATCAAATTGGCAAGAAACCATAGTTATAGATAACAGTGAACTTTATAACAATCTTTGGCGAGAACCAAGTCAAAAAACAGATAGCACAATTATAGAAGGTCTTTTTTCTGGCGATAAACCAAACGTATTCTTAGAACCAAGTGATGTAGACCTAGTAGAAGATCGCATTCAACAGCACAGACACGCCATATTTTTGTGTATTTTGCTAAAAATTCCGGTAAAAAACCAGTATTTTTCTTTAAAATTCCACAAATAGTGGTTGACATATCCTTAAGATTTGCTATACTATATACATAGTTAGGAAAAAGGAGTAATAAATGTTTTACATAATTTCACAAAAATCAGGTAGAATCCACACAGAGCCAAGCAGACGTTCTTGGCAGTCAAACGTGTATAAATCAGCGGCGGCGGCTAAGGCTGGTATTACTAGAACTATTAAGTATTACCAAACAGCAATTGATGAAGTTGCTGAAGTTGTAGCACAAGGCAAGCCTGAGTATCACGCTCGTAGGTACAATGCATTCCGTGATGCAACTGATCCTGCACTAGGCAGAACTCATTGTTTTGACAGAGACAACTTTAAAGTTGTTGCTGTTGATGATTATATTGAACCTCAAGTTACTAGAACAGGTATTGCTCCTGGAACTGGTAAAGAGATTACGATCACAATGGGCATCAACGAAGTTGGTGGCTGTACTGATCCGTTAACTGAAACTTATTGGAGCATGTAATATGTTGACTGATTATAAAATTTTAGAAATCGACAACGACGAATCAAACTTTACAAGTGGTTCGTCCTTGCAAGGATATATCAACGAAAGTTATTACACTTTGATTGATGTGTTTGGTGAGCCTACTCACTCTACACCAAGTGGAGATGGTAAGGTAAACACTGAGTGGGTGTTGCGTTTCAAAGTAATTGAAAAGGACGCGACTGATCCTGATGATTGGGAAATCATCCACGCAACAATTTATGACTGGAAGGAAGAAGGTCCAGAAACAGCCCGTCAGGCTACTAAGTATCGATGGCACGTTGGTGGAAAAGACTACATGGCTGACGATGTAGTAACCAAAGCAATCCAAGAACATTTCAGCAAATAGTTACTCCCAACTATTGCAAGGGCACTTCGGTGCCCTTTTTTTATGAATACTTCTGCCGATAAATACTACTAACATAGGTAGAGGTACACAGTATGATGGAGATAGCGGCGGCCATTTCTTTGGCCACATCCACATTCAATGCACTCAAAAAAGGTATGGAAGCCGGTCGAGAGATCGAGGATATGATGGATTATTATGGCAAATGGTTCGAAGCCAAAGAGGCTTTGAGCGAGAATGCTATTAATAATTCTAAACAACCTTTAGTTAAAAAACTGTTCTCAGGTAACAGTGTCGAGGCACAGGCTTTACAGGTTACACAGGCTAAACATAAAATAAAGCAAATGGAAAAAGAATTGTATGAGTATTTGCTTTACACAGGCCAACAAGAATTCTACAATGACATGATGCGTGAACGCAGAGCAATACGTGAACAGCGAATGCTAGAAGCACGAAGAAGAGCAGAACGAAAAGCATTCTGGACAGATCTAATTATAGGTGGTGGTGCAATAATAGTTGCCTGTGTTGTATTGTTCTATACTGTGAATTTAATTGTAAGTGCTTCAACGTAATCTTAATAAAAACTTAATCAAAAATTAATGCAATCGTAATCTGTTTGTAACACTTGTAAGCATAAATATTCCTGTAAAAGGCCAAAGGGCTAGATTACAATTTACTTACAAAGTATAAACACATTAGACGGCAAACACCATTAGGGAAACTTGTCAATCTAAAACCTTTACGAGGAACATAGAATGAAAAAGTTCTTAACAATGGCATTGCTGTTGGTGCCTACTATTGTATTTGCACAAGACAAATACTACGACAGAAATCAACTTCCTCAACTCAACAAAGAAATCTTAGAGCAATCACAGTTTGAATTTACTGCTACAGAAGTACCTGTAAGCAAGTTAATCCCTGTACAAACTCAAAGAGTTCAAGACTTGAAGAAGCAAGAGAAGAGACTTATTAAGGCACAAGAAAATACTTATAGGCCTTTGGTAATTGACCAGCAATATTATATTATAGATGGTCATCATAGATATGATGCATTAACTGAAATGGGAATTGTAAATGCTAGAGTGTTTTTAGTTGATGCTCCTATAGAAGAAGTTGTTGATGCATTTCAACAATACAGAGATTACACTCCAACATATGAACCTACAGTAGAAGAAGTAGTTGTTGTAGGTACTAGAGCAACACTTATGAGAGCAGTAGACAAGCAGATGATGGCTGATGGTGTTATCAGTGTTGTAGACTCAGATGCATTAGGAAACTTTCCTGATACAACAGCCGCGGACGCCATTAGGCGTTTATCCGGTGTTAGTGTCGAGAACGATCAGGGTGAAGGACGTTATGTTACTATCAGAGGATTAAGTTCAGACCTCAACTCAGTTGCTGTCAATGGTGCAAGTATGGTTGCTCCTGAAAATGGACGTTCAGTTATTATGGACGGCATACCAACAGAACTTATGGATAGTATAACAGTTGCAAAAACTTTAACACCTGAGATGGATTCAGACAGCATTGGTGGTAGAATTGAATTTAATACCAAGAAGCCAACTGACTTAGATGAAATGTTGTTAAAGGTTAAAGTTAGCAGTAAGTTTTCTGAGTATACGGATTACGAACATGCACCTAACTTTAGTGTAACATATGGCGATAGCATTACAGACAACACTGCTCACATTATGGGTTTAACATACAGTTCTAAGAATATTGCTAGTTACAACAACGAAACAGGTTTTGGTTGGGAAGATGGTTATATGAATGATGACTTTGAATTACGTTACTATGACCTAACCAGAGAACGTTATGGATTCAGTTACGATATAAACACACTATTAGAAAGTGGTGCTGTGGTATTTGCTAACATCTTGTACAACCAGTACGAAGAAGATGAAATTCGTTTTAAAAATGAATATGGCAAAATCAAAATGGCTGAGCCTTTTGAAAACAGTATGTTGTCCAGCAGAGTTAGACACGATGCAGAAACAAGACAGCGATATGAAACAAGAACTATAGGTGCTATGAACTTAGGTGTTGAATTTGATATGGCTGATTGGTCAGTAGACTCGCAACTAAGTTACAGTTGGGCTGAAGAAGATGACAGTGATAATGCTGACATTACATTTAGAAACTATGACAAAGACAATGGTGCAGTATTTGATTGGAGCAATCCTGTTCATCCATTTGTTACACCTGTAGATGAAACATTGCGTAATCCAGAGAACTTAGAGTTCGATGCTTTTGAAATGTGGAGTAACGTTAGCAAAGATGAAGAAACTAGTTTTCAAATTAATGCAGACAACGGCAGTTGGAAAGTAGGTTACAAGCATAGAGCAAGAACTAAAGATGTAGACGATTATATCATTGCATATGAATGGGACGACATGACTATGGCAGACTTTGAATACACAACTGCACCTGGTTGGTTTTTTCCAAATCAAGTTTTTGGTAATCATATGACTGCCCAAGAAACATACAACCTACGCAATTTAACAGAACAAATGACTGTAGACTTTAGCGACGATCTAAGCAGAGACTTTGTTACTGATGAAACAATTAACAGTGTTTATGCACAACGCACAGTTGAATTAGAAAACACTACAATTATTGCAGGTGTACGTTATGAGCATACTGACTTTGAAAGTACAGCATACGACCAAGATGGCAACATAACTTATGCAGAGAATGACTATGGCTTTGTTGCTCCTAGTGTAACTGTTAAGCATTGGCTCACAGACAACTGGCAAGTACGTGGTGCATTATGGAGAGGGTTAAGCAGACCAGGATTCAAAGAAACTGCTCCTATCACAGATTATGATGTAGACACATCAGGTGATACAAGTGGTAGCATAGGTAATCCAAACCTCAAACCATATGAAGCAGATAACTTTGATTTAAGTTTAGAATACTATGGTGAGGGCATGACTTACTTTGCAGTAGGTTACTTCCACAAGAGCATTGCTAATGCAATTTATCCAACGTATCAACGTAATGGTACATTCAACGGCATTACATTTAATGATGGTGTTGAAACTTGGATCAATGCAGATGACAGCACAGTTGATGGTGTTGAACTTAATGCACAATATGGTTGGGACAATGGACTATACGTTGCAACAAACTTTACATGGACTGATTCAGAAAGCACATTTAAGTTTGAGGACAATGCAGAGTTCACTACTCCATTTCGCAAGTTAGCAGACAAGGCCGCTAACATCAATTTAGGATACAACAAAGGTCCATGGGATATTAGAGTTGTAGGTAATTACAGAAGTGATTACTTGGATTGGTTAGCAGACGAAGATGGTGACATCGGCGAAGTAAGTGTAAACAACAGTCGTTTTGTAGATGACTTTTTGCAGTGGGACATTACTGCCAAGTATGATGTTAACGATCGCTTTACTATCAAAGTAGAAGCAGTTAACCTCAACAACAGACCAGAATATTATTATTGGGGTGATGAGTCGCAGTTAAGCCAATTTGATATGTACGGTAAGAACTACAGTATAGGGTTTAACTATACATTCTAACAAAAAGGGGGCGTAACTGCCCCCTCTTTTTATTTAACTCCTACTAATTTAGCCACGTTGGTAATTCTACCAGACTTCATTAGTTCGTCAAATTTTTTCCATGCCTTAGCCATGTGTAGTCTCCTTTAGATCTGAGACTCGGCAAGACCCAATTGCTCTTTTACGCAATCTACGTTCATTAAGGTCTAGGAAAGTGATTTTACTATTGTCTTTCAAAACGGTTGTACTGTGGGAGTATAATCCTAAATATTTAGGATCATCAATCTGATTTATAAAAGACATTACATCACAGTTTGGTAAGTTACCTACTACCGTACTGCCATTTCTAAGTTCAAAATGGACTTTGTTTGTATTTGTGACTTTGATATCACTTACAGCCCTAATGGGCACGTGATTGTCAGCCAATGCTGTTCCACTTGCTAAAAGTAGAGTTAGCATGGCTACTATTCCTATTGGATTCACCATATTCTCTCCTTATTGTTGTGCAACGATAATGCTACAGTAATGTTACATTTATGTTACAATTTTATTTATCCAACTTAACTACTGCTTTAACAGAGTTGTGAAAACTTGCACGGTTCTTGCAATATACTGTATGGGTGGCGTTAATCGTGCTAAAATTGACGGATTTTAGGCTAAGGCCAACGATTTTCGTCACCTTTTGCCCCTTTCTACCCAAAAAATTGACGGAAATTGCTGATTTTTGCCATAAATCCTGGTATTTTCGGTTGACATATCTTCAAAAGGTGGTATAATATATGTATAGTTTAATAAAAAGGTAGGAGTTTTTATGTTAGCAGATACAGTAAAAATAGCAGGTGAGACAGTTCGTAAAGAGCGTTTTGGACTTGCTGGTAGCAATCCTGATCACAGGACTTTCACAGGTGATGTTCTT
>Ga0181568_10002828_pt1 | contig 15774 bp, 12 predicted proteins | sample 101ome_20_FD_133758 | JGI IMG/M metagenome (GOLD analysis project Ga0181568, IMG submission 133758) | Coastal salt marsh microbial communities from the Groves Creek Marsh, Skidaway Island, Georgia - 101404AT metaG (megahit assembly) | ecosystem: Environmental > Aquatic > Marine > Intertidal... | reverse complement strand
GGTATTGGTTGGTGCGCTTTCTGGTAAGGCAAGTTTCCAAGATCGTCTTACCGCCAGCATTTCTAAGTATGGATTAGAGGGATGTGTAAAACTAGCACCTGAAAGTCAGGATATGCCAGCGGCATTAATGCTTGCCGATGTGGTGGTTATGCCATCTCTTACCCCTGAACCTTTTGGCAGAGTCGCTATTGAGGCCCAAGCCATGGGTCGCCCGGTGGTGGCATTTAACCATGGGGGCGCGGCAGAGAGCATTAATCCTGGTGATACGGGGTGGCTAGCAGAGCCGGGGAATGTTGGTAGTCTTGCCGAGGCTATTGCCGAAGCACTAGCTCTTAAAGCTCGTGATCGAAAGCAATTTGCTAATCGTGCTCGTGAGCACATTATTGCGAATTTCTCAACAGATCTGATGGTATCAAAAACTCTTCGCATTTATACCAAAGCCTTGAAATCTGCTTTGGTATAGTTTTTGAAGGTGTTATCGCTTGAATGGCTTGGCTCAAAAGGCTAAGAACAGGTACTTAATAATAAAGATTTCAGAAATCATCACAATAATGATGAGGGTATAATGCCAGTTATCACGCTTCCAGATGGCTCTAAGCGCCAGTTCGATCAGCCCGTTACCGCCTATGAGGTTGCGGCAGATATTGGTGCTGGTTTGGCAAAGGCAGCATTAGCGGCACGGATGAATGGCGATCTCATTGATCTGAGCCGGGTTATCGAAGATGATGTAAGTCTTGCGCTAGTGACGGCAAAAGATGATGACGCGCTAGCCCTGATCAGGCACGATTGCGCCCATGTTTTGGCTGAGGCTGTGCTTGAGCTATACCCCGAAACCCAAGTCACAATTGGCCCATCTATCGAAAATGGGTTTTATTATGATTTTTATCGGGAAACTCCGTTTTCCGAACAGGATTTAGCCGCGATTGAAACCCGTATGCATGAAATTGTGGATCGGGATGAGGCTATCACTCGTGAAGTCTGGACACGGGATGAGGCAATCGCATTTTATAAGAAAAACAATGAACCTTTTAAGGTGGAATTGGTAGATGCCATTCCTGCTGATGAGACGGTGACGTTTTACCGACAAGGGAATTTTATTGATCTTTGTCGGGGCCCTCATGCGCCTTCAACCAAAAAAATTGGTCACGCTTTTAAGCTTATGACAGTGGCAGGGGCGTATTGGCGCGGTGATAGCAAAAACCCAATGTTACAACGGATTTACGGAACAGCTTTTTTCACGGATAAAGACCTCAGCGCATATTTAACAATGCTTGAGGAAGCGGAAAAGCGTGATCACCGTAAGCTAGGTAAGGCACTTGAATTGTTTCATATTCAAGAAGAAGCCACAGGTTCGGTATTCTGGCATCCTAAAGGATGGACAATGTACCGCGTGATTGAGAGTTATATGCGCCGGCGTTTAGATAAAGCGCAATATAAAGAGGTCAAAACCCCCCAGCTGATTGATCGCAGTTTGTGGGAGAAATCAGGTCATTGGGATAAATTCCGTGAAAATATGTTCACCGCTGAAAGCGAAGGTGATCGTATCCTTGCCCTCAAACCGATGAATTGTCCCGGTCATGTTCAGATTTACCGCCAAGGGATCACGTCATATCGCGATTTACCGCTTCGAATGGCGGAGTTTGGATCATGCCACAGAAATGAGCCTTCGGGCGCCTTGCACGGGATCATGAGGGTTCGGGCATTTACCCAGGATGACGCTCATATTTTTTGCACCGAAGACCAAATCGACAGTGAAGGCAGGGCCTTTTGTGATTTGTTGCTAGATATCTATCGGGATTTTGGCTTTGATGAGGTGCGAGTCAAGTTTTCAGATCGTCCTCCGGTTAGAGCAGGCGATGATGCCACTTGGGATCGTGCTGAGTCAGCTTTGCAATCCGCAACAAAGGCGGCAAATCTAGAAACAACCTTGAACCCTGGTGAAGGGGCGTTTTATGGCCCTAAGCTTGAGTTTGTGTTGCGTGATGCTATTGGCAGGGATTGGCAATGCGGCACATTGCAGGTGGATTTTGTTCTGCCTGAACGCCTTGATGCTGAATATGTGGCCGAAGACGGATCACGCAAACGGCCAGTGATGCTGCACCGTGCCATTTTAGGGTCTATGGAACGCTGGATTGGTATTCTGATCGAGCAATATGCTGGTCGTATGCCGCCATGGTTGGCGCCTGTTCAATTGGTTGTTGCCCCGATCACCGATGCCGCAAAATCCTATGCCGCAGAGGTCAGGGAAAGCGCAGCGGCTATGGGCTTCCGGGTAGAGTTTGATGGCCGTAATGAAAAAATCAGCTATAAGGTGCGTGAGCATTCTGTGGCAAAGGTGCCATATATTATAGCGGTTGGGGAAAGGGAAATGGCAGAACGTACCATTGCCTTGCGCCGACTTGGTGAAAATGGACAGGAAATCTTGCCCATGGATGAGGCGCTTGCCACACTTGCCAAAGAAATTACACCGCCAGATATGAAAACCCCTTGATTTTTGTAGCCTTTTTATGTCCATTCTATTAAACTTTAATATTATTCTATCCGCAAAGGAGATACTTCGATAGTCCGTCCACCAATAGGCCCGCAAAAGGGCAATATGAGTCGTAATGGTCCTCGTGTTAACGATGCTATTACTAATCCGACCGTTCGCTGCATTGATGAAAATGGTGAACAATTAGGTGTTATTAGTCTTAGGGATGCTCTGCAAAAGGCAGAAGATGCTGGACTTGACCTTGTTGAGGTTCAACCGAATAATGACCCGCCAGTGTGCAAAATTCTGGATTACGGTAAGTTTAAATACGAAACCCAGAAACGCGCCAATCTCGCCAGAAAAAAGCAGAAAATCGTTGAGGTGAAGGAAATCAAACTTCGCCCCAATATTGATGAACACGATTATCAAGTCAAAATGCGCAATGTTCGCAAGTTTATTGATGCTGGCGACAAGGTTAAGGTAACGTTGCGGTTTCGTGGCCGTGAGATGGCTCACCAAGAACTTGGCGCGCAAGTGCTAACCCGTGTTCGGGATGAAATGGAAGAAATTACCAAGGTTGAGGCTATGCCAAAGATGGAAGGCCGCCAAATGGTGATGGTGCTAGCGCCAGCATAAGTGGGGTTGGTTTTTTTAACCTTTACTTATTGCTAAGGGGATTAATGCCATATGGGGTGTTATGCGGTTTTATGGCTTGCATTCCGCATATTTTATGGCTAAAAACCCTAAATGTTCCGCGACCGGGCGTATAAGGGCATGCCCGGCCGGTTGATGATCAACCCGGCTGATTTATTCAGCCTTACCCAAAAGAGGATGAAATGCCCAAAATGAAAACCAAAAGCGGGGCGAAAAAGCGTTTTCGTCTGACCGCTACGGGGAAAGTTCGTGGCAGTGCCGCCTTTCTCCAGCACAATCTCCGCCGTCGTTCCCAGAAAATGAAACGCCAAGCGCGTGGCACCATGATCCTTAGTGATGCTGATGCCCGTATCGTTAAGCGTTTTCTGCCTTACGCCTAATTTCAGGAGATTGATATGGCTCGAGTAACCTCTGGCACAACTGCTGCCAACCGTCATAAGAAAGTCATCTCTGCTGCCAAGGGCTATTATGGTCGGCGCAAGAATGTTTTCCGTGTTGCCAAACAGGCCGTTGATAAAGCGCGCCAATATGCTTACCGTGACCGCCGTGTGCGTAAACGGGAAATGCGGGCACTTTGGATTCAGCGGATCAATGCTGCTGTCCGTCTTTATGGCATGACCTATTCGCAATTCATGAACGGCATTAAACTTGCTGGGATTGAGATTGACCGCAAAGTGATGGCTGATCTTGCGGTGCGTGATGAAGCGGCGTTCAAAGCGCTGGTTGATCAGGCGCGCAAGGCGTCAGCCTAAGCGGAGAATAAACCTATGGCTGGTGCCGATCCGCAAGCATTGAAGGATACTCTCCTTGCGGCGATCGGCGCGGCCGATACCCCTGATGCGCTTGAAGCGATAAGAATTGAAGCTTTAGGAAAAAAGGGTGAGCTGACCCAGGCCATGAAATCCTTGGGCACGCTTGAGGGTGATGCCCGGCGCGACATGGGCCAAGCTCTTAATGCGGTAAAAGACGCTGTCACCCATGCTCTTGAGTCGCGCCGATCTGAACTTGCTCTTATTGAGTTAAACAAACGGCTAGAGCTAGAAAAGGTCGATGTATCGCTTAGTCATCGCCCTGAGGCAATTGGCGTTATTCACCCCTTATCTCGGACGCTTGAAGAAATCCTAGTGATTTTTGCTGAAATGGGTTTTGTCGTCGCCGAAGGCCCTGATATCGAAACTGATTATTACAATTTTACCGCGCTTAATATGCCTGAGGATCATCCGGCAAGGCAGGAACACGATACGTTTTACATGACCCCGAATAATGAGGGTGTTCGTAAAGTGCTTAGAACCCATACCTCGCCTGTGCAAATTCGTACCATGGAACAGATGAAACCACCGATCCGCATTATTGCGCCTGGCCGCACTTATCGTTCTGATCATGACGCGACCCATTCACCAATGTTTCACCAATGCGAGGGGCTTGTCATAGGTGATGGTATTACGATGGGGCATCTTAAAGGCTGTTTGATTGAGTTTTGCCGCGCCTTTTTTGATGTCGATGATCTGCCTGTGCGCTTCCGGCCTAGCTATTTTCCTTTCACGGAACCTTCAGCAGAAGTGGATATTGGGTGTAATCGCGATGGTGGCGGCTTAACCATTGGGACTGGCGCCGATTGGCTTGAGATTTTGGGTTGCGGCATGGTCAACCCAAGAGTGCTGGAATATTGCGGTATTGATCCTAATAAACATCAGGGCTTTGCCTTTGGTATGGGGCTTGAACGCTTAGCCATGCTGAAATATGGCATTCCTGACTTGCGACCATTTTATGATAGCGATTTGCGCTGGATGCGGCATTACGGATTTATGCCGTTTGATCCGCCATCGGTTCATCTTGGTCTTTAGGGAGCAGCGAAGCCAATGAAATTTACTTGGTCATGGCTAAAAGATCATCTTGATACTGATGCTGAGATGGCTGTCATCCTTGATGCGCTTCCGATGCTTGGGCTTGAGGTTGAAAGCGTGACTGATCGCGCAGAGGCACTAAAACCATTTCATATTGCGCGCATTATTAAGGCGGAACCTCATCCTAACGCGGACAGTTTAAGGGTGTGTCAGGTGGATACCGGTAATGGTATGGTTGAGGTTGTGTGCGGCGCTCCGAACGCGGCTGCAGGCCTTGTTGGGGTGTTTGCGCCTGTTGGGGCTTATGTCCCGGGGATTGACCTAACGCTTACCGAGGCAGAAATCCGCGGTGTGACCTCACGCGGGATGATGTGTTCTGAACGCGAAATGATGATTTCGGATGAACATGACGGCATTATTTCCTTGCCTGAAGATGCCCCAATTGGCGCTTCATTTGCGGCTTATGCTGGTTTTGATGATCCGATTATTGAGATTGCCATTACCCCTAATCGCGCAGATTGCCTTGGCGTGAGGGGAATTGCTCGTGATTTGGCAGCGGCTGGTTATGGAAAATTAAAACCCCTTGCTGATCATCAGATTAAAGCCAAAGGCAAAAGTGACATTTCATGGAAACTGGATTTGCCTGCGGACCAACAGCATCTTTGCCCTTTGGTAACAGGACGGGTGTTCCGAGGCTTAACCAATGGTGCGTCACCAAAATGGATGCAACAGCGCCTCTCTGCTGTTGGCCAGCGCCCTATTTCAGCATTAGTTGATATTACCAATTATGTGATGCTTGATCTTGGCCGTCCTCTGCATGCCTATGACGCTGACCGAATTAAAGGGGACACGCTGACCATTCGGCTGGCTAAGGCTGGTGAAGAGATGACAGCGCTGAACGAAAAAACTTATGCTCTTAATGATACCATGCTGGTGATTGCTGATGATGATGGGGCGGATGACTTGGCGGGTATTATGGGCGGTGAACGCACTGGCGTAACCAATACCACAAGTAATATGTTCCTTGAGATTGCTATTTTTGATCCGGTTGCTGTCGCAATGACAGGACGTAGATTGAACATTCATTCGGATGCACGCTATCGGTTTGAAAGAGGCTTGGATGTAACCTCACCAGACTGGGCGATGGATTATGTTTCTCAGATGGTGCTAGATATTTGCGGTGGTGAGGCCTCAGAAATTGATCGCCACGGCGTGGGCGCAGATTGGGAACGCCAAATCTCTTATCGTCCTGATCAGGTAGAAGAATTAACCTCTGTGGTCATCACGCCGGACAAACAACAGAATATCCTAACCACCCTTGGTTTCAAAATCTCAAGCGATGGTGATCAATGGCAAGTCATGCCACCACCATGGCGAGGAGATATTGTGGGTTCTGCGGATTTGGTCGAAGAAGTTGTTCGCGTTAGCGGTTATCACCTGATCCCAGAATTATCCTTGCCACGTGATCGCGTGGTCAGCCACCCTGCGGTTTCTGATGCACAGAAGCGCCCGATTGTCTTGCGGCGGTTTATGGCAGGGCGCGGCTTGAATGAGGCCGTCAGCTTTACTTTTTGCGATGCCGCTACTGCTGAAAAATATGGTGGCGGGGCTGAGGCTTTGCGGTTGGCTAATCCGATCAGCACAGATTTGTCTGTCATGCGCCCATCACTGATCCCTATTTTGCTTAATGTCGCTGCTCGAAACCAGGCTAGAGGTGAGGGCGATGTTGCTGTGTTTGAAATCGGGCCGGTATTCACAGGTGACACCCCTGAAGATCAGCATACTGTGCTAGCTGGGGTGCGATGTGGAATGATTTCACCCCGAGAATGGACAGGGTCAGCAAGGCCAGTGGATTGGCTTGATGCCAAGGCAGACGCCATTGCCGCGCTATCAGCGTTAGGGGTTCGGGTGGATGCTTTGCAAGTTCGGCTTGATGCTCCTGGTTGGTACCACCCAGGCCAAAGCGGAACGCTTAATCAGGGTAAGGTGACTTTGGCACGTTTTGGCACAATCCATCCTGCTTTTGCTGCTGCTCATGATCTGGATGATCACAAAGGTGCCGTTGCTGGGTTTGAGGTGATGCTTGATGCGGTTTCCATGCCGCGCAAGAAAACAGCTCAGCGCCCTATGGCACAATTATCTTCTTTTCAGCCTGTGGGGCGTGATTTCGCCTTTTTGCTGGATGATGCCGTGACCGCAGAAAACCTGATCCGTGCAATGAAAGGCGCAGGCAAGCCGCTTGTGACAGAGGTCACGGTGTTTGATGTTTATGCTGGTAAAGGTATTCCAGAAGGAAAGAAATCTGTCGCGTTATCCGTCACCCTTCAGCCAACCAAAGCCACTTTAACTGAAGCAGAGATTGAGGCGACATCTGCCGCCATCATCGCCGCGGTTGAAAAACATTGTGGCGGTGTGCTTAGATCTTAACCACTGATTTATTTGCAATATATGACCAGCTTAGACCTGATGCGGTCAAGCTGATCATGATCATGGGTTAAATCCGGTTAATAGCAGAAATCACTGCGCGAATGGGGGCACGGGTAATAGATGTGTCTAGCCCCACGCCATACACATGGCGATTGTTATCATCCGGTAATTCTAATTCTACATAAGCAGCAGATTCAGCCTTTGATGTTGCACTGCGCGTGTTCTGGCCAAAATCTTTGAGGCTGAAATTGAGATTAAAGCGGTTCCGCATCCCATTAATAAAGGCAGAGATCGGACCATTTCCTGTAGCCTCAAAGCTGATGTTTTCACCCTGATAATTGACAGTCGCGGAAATATCTTCTTGGTCTTTTTCATGGTCGGATTTCTGGCTGGAAAAGCTGATCAGGGTAAAAGGCCCATTTTGATTGACATATTCATCCATGAAAATGTCAAAAATACGGGTGCTGGTGATTTCCTGGCCGGTCATATCAGCAACTTTTTGAACCGCTTTACTTAATTCAATCTCTGCCCCTCGCGGCAGTTTAATATGATGATCCATCTCTAGCAAATAGGCGACCCCACCTTTACCAGATTGGGAATTGACACGAATAATGGCCTCATAAGTACGGCCGATATCAGACGGATCAATGGGCAGATAGGGCACTTCCCAGTGGTTATCGCTATTTTCATTTAAGGCATCCATGCCTTTGCGAATAGCGTCCTGATGACTGCCTGAAAATGCAGTATGAACAAGCGACCCAGCATAGGGGTGGCGCTCATGTACAGGCAACTGGTTACAGAACTCTGCGGTTTCAATGATATGATTGATATCGGAAAAATCCAACATCGGATCAACACCTTGGGTCAACAGATTAAGACCAAGGGTGGCAATATCAACATTACCTGTGCGCTCACCATTGCCAAATAAAGTGCCCTCAACCCGGTCACCTCCAGCCATTAGCCCAAGCTCAGTCGCGGCAATGGCACAGCCACGGTCATTATGAGGGTGCAAGGACAAGATGATGCTATCACGGCGGCTAAATTGGCGTGACATCCATTCGATTTGATCAGCATAGATATTGGGTGTGGACATTTCCACGGTTGCAGGCAGGTTAATGATGGTTTTGTTTTTTGGTGTTGGTTGCCAGACATCCATCACTCCCTCACAAACCTCAAGCGCATAATCCAGTTCTGTGCCAGTGAAAGATTCTGGTGAATATTGCAGCTGAAGCTGTGTGTTCGTAAGCCTACCGATACGGTCAGCCACCATCTTTGCGCCATTGATGGCAATATCCTTTACCCCTTCTTTGCTTTCCTTAAACACGACTCGTCGTTGCAGGGTTGAGGTCGAGTTATAAATATGCAGGATGGCTTTTTTAGCCCCTTGGATAGCCTCAAAAGTGCGATCTACTAAATGTTCTCTAGCTTGGGTTAACACCTGTATCGTAACATCGTCAGGAATATGGCCCCCTTCAATCAGCTCACGGCAGAAATTAAAATCGGTTTCTGAGGCGGAGGGGAACCCAACCTCAATTTCCTTGAACCCCATTCCGACAAGCAGACGGAACATGGCCATCTTTCTAGGGCTGTCCATCGGTTCTATCAGGGCTTGATTGCCATCGCGCAAATCCACACTGCACCAAATAGGGGCAGTCATGATGGTCTGATCAGGCCAGCGGCGATCTTTGAGGTTAAGAGGCGGAAAAGGGCGATATTTTTGAAAACTCTTCTGAGAGCCGGCCGTCTTAGCGGCAGAGTCAGTGGGTGTTGTCGGGGTCATGATAAACCTGCTTTATTGATGTATGTGATCGGCAAAATTGGCGGCGACAAAGATGTCCAGCCATAAACAATTTAGGAAAATAAAATATCCCGACTCCGGCCATTCCTTAGGGCAGGAGCCGGGCAGATTAGTCGAAGGGTGTTTTGCATTAAAGAACACATGACCCCTTTTTATCGTGAGGTGGCCAACGTGTCAATCTGACCGTTGCGCGAAGCGATGGAAATCGGTATGAGTGTCATGAGTTTATGTTTAGGATTCCAAACATGGTAGCGGTATCACACATTCGTAATTTTTCGATCATTGCCCATATTGATCATGGCAAATCCACTTTGGCTGACCGATTGATCCAGCATTGTGGCGGCCTCACTGATCGTGAAATGAAAGAACAAGTTCTTGATAACATGGAACTGGAACGTGAGCGCGGCATTACGATTAAGGCGCAAACCGTTCGGCTGAATTATAAAGCGCGTGATGGTCAGGACTATATCCTGAATCTGATGGATACGCCGGGCCATGTTGATTTCGCTTATGAGGTATCACGATCCTTAGCGGCGTGTGAAGGTTCACTTTTGGTGGTGGATGCCTCGCAAGGGGTTGAGGCGCAGACCCTTGCCAATGTTTATCAGGCAATTGAAGTGAACCATGAAATTGTTCCTGTGTTAAATAAAATTGATCTGCCTGCTGCCGAACCTGACCGCGTCCGTGCCCAGATTGAGGAAGTGATCGGGTTAGATGCTAGTGACGCCATCGAAGCTTCTGCTAAGAGCAATATTGGCATTGAAGATGTCCTTGAGGCATTGGTGGCGCGACTTCCTGCTCCTGAGGGGGATGCTGATGCCCCTCTGAAAGCCATGCTGGTGGATAGCTGGTATGATCCTTATCTGGGTGTAATGACCCTCGTTCGGGTACGAGATGGGGTTTTGAAAAAGGGCATGAAGATCCGCATGATGGCCGCAGGGTCTAGCCATGTGATCGAAAGGGTTGGTGTTTTCGGCCCAAAACCTGCCAGTGTTGATCAGCTTGGCCCAGGTGAGGTTGGTTTTATCAATGCAGGGGTGAAAACCGTTTCCGATGCCAAGATTGGTGATACCATCACCGATGACCGTAAACCAGCAAGCGAAGCTTTGCCGGGCTTTAAGCCCTCAGTTTCCGTGGTGTTTTGTGGACTTTTCCCTCTTGATGCAGGCGAGTTTAGTGATTTGCGGGATGCTTTGGAAAAGCTGAGCCTTAATGATGCGTCCTTTTCGTTTGAGGCGGAAACCTCTGCGGCGCTCGGCTTTGGCTTCCGTTGTGGGTTTCTAGGGTTGTTGCATATGGAAATTATTCGTGAGCGGTTGGCGAGAGAATTTGATCTGGAGTTAATCGCGACTGCGCCATCGGTGGTCTACCATATCTATAAAACCGATGGCACGGAGGTATCGCTTCATAATCCTGCGGATATGCCTGATGTGACACGGATCAGCCATATTGAAGAGCCGTGGATTGAAGCAACAATTATGACGCCTGATGAATTTCTGGGGTCGGTCTTGACGCTTTGCACGGAACGTCGGGGCGAACAGGTCAATTTGACCTATGCTGGTAATCGGGCCATGGTGGTCTATCGTCTGCCGCTTAATGAAGTTGTGTTTGATTTTTATGATCGTCTGAAATCAGTAACCAAGGGTTATGCCTCCTTTGATTATCATATTACCGGTTATCGCGAAGGCGATTTGGTTAAGGTTTCCATTCTGGTGAACGGTGATCCGGTGGATGCGCTGGCTATGATTGTTAATCGGGAACAGTCCGAAAGTCGGGGCAGGGCGATATGTGGCAGGCTCAAAGACCTTATCCCAAGGCAGTTGTTTAAGGTCGCCTTACAAGCCGCAATTGGCGGCAAGGTGATTGCCAGGGAAACTGTTGGTGCTTTGCGCAAGGATGTGACTGCAAAATGCTATGGCGGTGATGTTAGCCGAAAGCGCAAATTGCTGGAAAAACAAAAAGAAGGCAAAAAACGCATGCGCCAATTTGGGAATGTTGATATTCCCCAATCAGCATTTCTTGAAGCTCTTAAAATGGGGGATAACTAGGCCTAAATTAGGCTTACCCTGTTCATGGGAATTCCCATAAAGGCTTAATTCCAATCATGCTTTTGGATTGGAATTATTCGTTGATTTGGGTGGTGGCAGCTTTATTTGCGGATTTTCGCGGCTTTGCCTTATTGCCCCGATGGTTGCGCATTTTGCGAAGCACAATGACGAGGGCAGTCATCACTATGAAAAATGGCGCGGCAGGCAAAAGTAAGAAGAACGAAATGACGGGATGCCATAAAAATGGCGCGCAATCCAAACTGATAAAAAGGCCGCAAGGGTCAATATAACGACTAATGATGGCTTCGCTGATTTGCAGGCTGCTTGGTGCCATTTCAAACCATAATCCACCAACATCAATAATGCCTGAACGCCCATCGGTCAGATCGCTAAACACCGCAACCAGCGCCATGATGCCAAAAAACCAAGTCAATAAAGTTACGATGATACGCATACTTAAATTATGCCTATCCTCAATGGGTTTGGCAATGACCAGACTGTCATGATCACTGAAAAGTGATGATGGGGGGTATATTGGGGCTAGGTATTGAGGGCATTTTAGGGGCAAGTTTTATCAGACGGGAAGAAAAGTGACGGCAATCACCATAAATCTGTCAGCCCACGGTATTTCCCCCGTTGCGTCATGGCGCGGTTTTGGCTATGGTGCGCCATTATTGATGGAGAGATGGCCGAGCGGTTTAAGGCGCGCGCCTGGAAAGCGTGTTGGGGTTAACGCCCCTCGGGGGTTCGAATCCCCCTCTCTCCGCCAGATTTCAATGCCCCCTAATCCGCTTCATCGGGGGTTACCTGTTGGTGGACTTCGATAATATTTCCCTCAGGATCGTAGAAAAATACTTGATGCCATTCCTTGGCAAAAGCAGTGCCATAATCGGCGTAGGTCACGCCCTTTTCATCTAGCCGCTTAAGGAAAGCCTGAATATCATCAGTGCGAAAGGCAATATGACCGCGTTCTACAGGGTTAATATGACGCCCATTTTTCTGCGCAACCTCAAGATCGCGTTCTGCCAGATGCATTTGCATTGCGCCATCGGTGGCAAAGCGGATATGGCCACCATAACCCTTGCCATCGGTTGCAGGTGGGCGCGGAAAGTTTTCAATCGGGATATCATCAAGCCCAAGGGTGTTGAGATAAAAATCATGAAGTCGCGCAACATCATCAGCGACATAGTTAATGTGATGAAAGGTAAGCTTCATGGTGTATTCCTTTGTGGTCAAATTGGCTTATGCTTAAAACCATAACATAATCTGATGCTGTGACCAGATCACAAGCTGGCAAGTCATATGCGGTTTTGGCGCAATGGCTATAATCTGACCGGTGTTAGAACTTATCCCTGCCCATCATGGGCGGAAAAACGACGCTTTGCGGTAGCCTTGGAGATAAAGCAACGCTGTTAAATCTCCATGGTTTAAGCGATATTGGGCCGCGGCCGCCACCGAAGGCTTGGCATGAAAAGCTACACCTATCCCTGCTGCCGCAATCATATCCAAATCATTTGCTCCATCCCCAACGGCCATTACCTGATCATGGGATAGCCCAAGCCGGCTTGAGATGTTGATCAGGGCTTGCCGCTTGGCGTCTTTGCCTTGGATTGGCGGGGCTACTTCGCCAGTTAACATGCCATCGCTGATGATCAGGCGATTGCCGTGATGTTCATCAAAGCCGAGCTGTTCTGCCACATAACTGGTAAATGGGGTGAACCCCCCCGATACTAAGGCCGCATAGCTGCCATTCCTGCGCATGGTTGCAAGCAAAGTCGCCCCCCCAGGCATAAAGCTAAGGCGAGACGAGATGATCTGATCAATGATGCTGACCGATTGCCCTTTGAGTAAGGCAACCCTTTCCTTTAGCGCCTCTTCAAATTGAATCTCGCCATTCATGGCACGCATCGTGACATCGCGAACATAGTCACCAACTCCGGCCAGTTCTGCCATTTCATCCAGACATTCTTGATGTATCATGGTGCTATCCATATCCGCGATAAGCATAGCCTTGGGGGCGGCATATCCAGGTTGAATGGTCATATCAATCTGTTCGTTTTGATAATCCTGCCATATCTCCCACTGATCATCAGGGAGGGCGGGGATGTGAAAACTGGCGGCTTCATGCTCTGCCAGCCACGTGATCTCGCCGCCCTGCCAATGATCTCTGGTTATGGTAATATGACCTAAGGTGAGGGAGCGTTGTTCAGGATGTGATAAGATAGTGACAGTGTACATACCTATAGCTTGTGCCGTTTTTTTTCCTGATGGTCAAGAATGTGGCCAATCATCTCATCTTTGACACAGCCTGATCTTGGCGCTTGCGTAAACTCATAAGTTTATATATTTTCATCAGTGGGCCACCTCTCCCCAACGAGAGGCAATTATCTGTAAGGATAACGATATATGACTTATGAAAAACCGGCAACGCGGCCGGTCAATCCGCGTTTTTCTTCGGGTCCCTGTACCAAACACTCAACTTTTACTCTTGATCATCTGGCGGATGCTTATTTGGGGCGATCGCATCGAGCTTCGGGTGGTAAGGCCAAACTGCAAGCCGCGATTTCTGGCACAAGAGCTTTGCTAAAAGTGCCGGATGATTACCGTATTGGCATTGTTCCGGCTTCGGATACTGGCGCTATTGAAATGGCAATGTGGTCATTACTAGGCGCGCGTCCTGCCACGATTGTTGCGTGGGAAAGTTTTGGTCAAGCTTGGGTTTCGGATGTGACCAAACAATTGAAATTGAATGCAAATATTCGCACTGCCCCCTATGGTGGCATTGTTGATATGGCAAGTCTTGATTATGATAGGGATGTGGTTTTTACATGGAATGGCACGACTTCTGGTGTGCGCCTGCCCCTTGGAACACGCTTGCCTTCTGATCGCAAAGGGCTGACAATTTGTGATGCCACCTCTGCGGCGTTTGCTATGGCATTGCCATGGGAAGATTTAGATGTCACCACGTTTAGTTGGCAAAAAGTAATGGGCGGTGAGGCCGCACACGGGATGCTTATTCTTTCCCCTCGTGCGGTTGAACGGCTTGAAAGTTACACCCCTTCATGGCCTATTCCAAAAATCTTTCAGTTGACCAAAGATGGCAAGCTCATTGAGGGTATTTTTTCAGGGGACACCATCAATACACCCTCAATGCTGGCGGTCGAAGATTATCTTGTGGCCTTATCATGGGGGCATTCGGTTGGTGGCCTTGAGGGTTTGATCCAGCGTGCGGATGCCAATGCCAAATTGATCTGGGATTTCTGTGATCAGAGAAACTGGATTGCTAATCTGGCGCAAGACAAGGCAACTTTTTCCAACACATCAGTCTGTCTTGTGTTTCAGGATAACACCATTACCGATATGGCCAGTTTTGCCAAAGCCGTTGCGAAACGTCTCGAAGCTGAGGGTGTTGCCTTTGATATCAACGCTTACCGCAGTGCCCCTCCGGGTCTTCGCATTTGGTGTGGAAGTACGGTCGAATCCAGTGACATCGCGGCCATGTTGCCATGGCTAGACTGGGCCTATGCCACTGAAAAAGCGATCTTATCCGCCGCAGCTTAACCGCTATGTGATGGTGGTTAGACCTTAACCGTTTTTAATCTTTTGATAAAGAAAAGGGAGGCCAATATGGCACCTAAAGTTTTAATTTCAGACAAATTGTCTGACGCTGCTGTTCAGATTTTTAAGGATCGCGGCATTGATGTGGATTTCTTGCCAGATTTGGGTAAGGACAAAGATAAACTGCGAGACATGATTGGCCAATATGATGGCTTGGCAATCCGATCAGCGACCAAGGTGACGGAAAAATTGCTGTCGGCAACGGATCGGCTTAGGGTGATTGGCCGTGCAGGCATTGGTGTTGATAATATTGACCGTCAGGCGGCATCGCGCAAAGGGGTCATTGTTATGAACACGCCTTTTGGCAACATGATCACCACCGCCGAACACGCCATCGCCATGATGTTTGCCGTGGCAAGACAGATACCCGAAGCCAGTGCATCTACCCATGCCGGTAAATGGGAAAAATCACGCTTTATGGGGGTTGAGTTAACAGGCAAAACCCTTGGCGTGATTGGCGCAGGGAATATAGGCGGTATTGTCTGTGATCGTGGGCGAGGGCTAAAGATGAAGGTGATAGCCTATGACCCCTTTCTTGGTGAAGATAAAGCCAAGACGATGGGCGTGGAAAAGGTGGAATTGGATGATCTGTTGGCACGTGCTGACTTTATCACCCTTCATGTGCCGTTAACGGATCAGACCGAAAATATTCTTAGTCGTGATAATCTTGCTAAAACCAAGTTAGGGGTTCGGATTATCAATTGCGCCCGAGGCGGATTGATTGATGAAGTGGCGCTTGCCGAATACCTTTCCTCAGGCCATGTGGCAGGGGCGGCAATTGATGTGTTTGCAGAAGAGCCAGCCATCCAAAACCCCCTCTTTGGTATTCCAAACGTAGTTTGCACCCCGCATCTTGGGGCGGCAACGGTAGAAGCACAAGAAAAGGTCGCTTTGCAAGTGGCTGAACAAATGTCG
>Ga0181568_10002827_pt1 | contig 15775 bp, 9 predicted proteins | sample 101ome_20_FD_133758 | JGI IMG/M metagenome (GOLD analysis project Ga0181568, IMG submission 133758) | Coastal salt marsh microbial communities from the Groves Creek Marsh, Skidaway Island, Georgia - 101404AT metaG (megahit assembly) | ecosystem: Environmental > Aquatic > Marine > Intertidal zone... | reverse complement strand
CCACCTGTTGCAGATAAGAAAGGAGTTCTTTGACCACCTACACGGAATAGCTCCCCAGAAAAGTTATTAATATTCTGGGAGTAAATTGCGTTACCTGTCAGAGTAATCTCTGCCATTGTACACCTCCGTATTGTGTCGTATTAAATTCTTTTACTTATTTTTTTTGTTGTTCCATAGCATTTAACCTAGCTCTAAGTGAATCTTTAACAGACGCACCTTTTAATGCTTTAGCTAATTGCTCATTAACATCAAGAGGTATCTCTGAAGTAGAATTTGCATCAAGTGCAGCTACTCTAGCACGTGCATCATCTTGTACAACCGGTTCAGGTTCAGATTGTGGTATAACCTCTACCTGTCCTGTTGGTTCAAAACCATACTCATCCTTAGCAAACTGTGCGATAGACTCTAAATCTACAGGGCCATCATACACTTGTTTTAACGCCTTGCCGAAACCTTTGTCAGTAGATAATCCTAACTTACCAAAAACATTGTTAATTTCTTTATCTTTAAAAGAAGCTAACTCAGCCTCAAGTTTTTTGATAGTATCGTCTTTTCTATCAATTGTTTCTCTCATTTGTTTTACACCATGTTCTTGCGGTGCATCAAATTCTTCCATCTTGTACCTCCACTATGTATTAACCTATCAGACAAGACCATAGGCATCTTGCCGTGGTGCTACCTTTACCACTTGACTTATCTCTCTGGTAGCTACAAGCTATAAGTCCATTACTCTACGATTTTAATACGAGCTTTCAACGTAGGCTTCGAAAGCTGATTTGCAGGTCTATTTGTAGCGGACCACGCAACGCTTAAACTTATTATACACTAATCTTCTATTAGTCCAACTATATTACCATCTTTTTGAATAGCTCCTAAAGTTGCTCCTTGCATTGATTGCATTTCTGCATTTATTCTTGTAACTCTTTTAGTTGCATCTGCATCTCCTAACGCAGCTTCTTCTAATGTTGTTATATCTAAATCTCTACCAATAGTTGAAGCTCTACTTATAATTCCACTAGCATTTTCATACAATTGTCTAGCCATTTGCAAGTCCATACCTCGTTGTTTTAATTCATTAAATCTACCAAATGAATATGAAAAACCTCTACTTACAGCTTCTGCACCTAATGTAATTGTATCTATAGCTCCATTTAATACTTTATCTTCTATTTTAGGATTAATTAAAGATGCAAATATTGTTGCATCATCATATTCTACACCTAAATAATCAGCTAACATATTTTTAACTTCAGGTATACGATTATTAATTGCAGCATATACTGTATCAATTCTTTGTTGAAATTCTACAGGTGCAACATCTCCAACCATTTCATTAAATTCATCTTCAAAATCAGAAAAATCTTGTATACCTATTTCTCTCAATGTATTTTTATAACTTTCTTTTACACCTATAGCTTCTATTTCTGACATTTTAAGTGTTATTCCATCATCATTAAACAACCAACCAAATTCTTTTTTATATTCACTTGATGCTCTTGTAAAAGATAAAGCTAAATCTTTATCACCACCATAATTTGCATAACCTTCAGCATATTTTTTAACTATTGATTCAGGTAAAAATCCATATAATGTTCTAGCAACAGATAAAGCATACTGATAATCTCCTCCAGATTGTGATTGAGATTGAGATGATTGTTGAGGTGGAGTATATTCTTTATAACCATCTCTTTCATATCTTTCAAATTCAGATAATCCACCTGGGTCGTTTTGTCTAAGGTCTGTATTAACCATTTTGACATCACCACCAGGTCCTTGTACATAAATTTGACCTCGTCTTACTTCAATTACTGGATTTTCTGCCATTATCTAATCCTTTGTGTTGACGGTTCTAAGAAATTTTGACTTCGTATAATGTTTCCACCAAAAGAAGATATCATATCTCTTGCAAAATCATTAACTACACTACCTATATTATTTGCTAAACCTTCTTGTACTAAATATTTATTAGCTTCATTAACATCATTTAATGTAGCTACTTTGTTATAAACATATCCATACTTACCATCTGGGTCTATTTCCATATCCCATTTGTTTTTAATAGTATTTTTTGTAATTCTATCTATAACACTCCATTTAGTTTCTTTATCGTATTGTGGATATAAAGCATATCTTGCATCTTTTAATTCATTTTCTAAAGTTTCTAAATATGAAGCATCTTGTCTATATTCACCAGCATGTTTTCCAATTTCATCTATGTAATCTTTTTTTGCAGAAGGAGGTAACCAGTCATCTATAACAGTCATAACTTCTTTTTCACCAACTGTAGTTTGTTCAATAGTAGAATTTGTTATAAACGATTCTAAATCTTTATCTAACGGTGTATCTCTATATTTATCTACTAATCTAAATAATTGACTTCTAGCTTTATTAGCATCCCATGAACCCATAACAACTTTATTTGCTATCCATTCCATAGTTTTATCATCAACACTTGCACCACTAGGTAATAAATCATATAAATATCCTTTTTGTGCTGATAAATCTAAAGCATATTGTGCTTCATTAGCATTGTAAAAATCTAAAGCAGTAATTTCAGGTTCTGTCAAATTAAGTTCTTTTAATACTTGACTCATAACTCCGGCAGTATTTACATAATCATTAGCTGAACCTATATCTTGAAATAATAAATATCCTTCTTGCCATTTTCTTTTATAAGTTGGAGATTTAAATTTAGTAGTTCCTTTATACAATTTATTAAAACTATTCATTGCTATATCTATTTGGTCTGCAATAGTAAAATCAGTATCAGACATTACTGCAGCTTCTTCAGGTGTTAATGTTCCAATTTGTGTTTGAAAGAAATTTTCTGGTACTTCTATCCAATCTTCTGATTGAACATACATACTTTCATATTGAGTTGGAGTAACGTAATGAGCTGTTTCATCTTTTATCATATCTTTAATGTATTGAAATGGATTTCCACCTTTATAATCAATAACATCTGTATAATCTTCTGTTGGATTAAATGCTAACATTTCTCCATTTTCTGTTTCAATCATTATTTTATAAGTTAAACCTGATAAAAAAGCTTTGTTTAATTCAAATTTACTTGTACCTCCAGTTTGATATAATTCTTTTTCTATTTCTTCTAATGATTTAGGACCAATAATAATTATTACTGCTCCAGGAGGTAATTTAGTTTTATCTAAAGCCATTATTAAGACCCACTTTCTGCATTATTGTACATTTGTATATCATACCCTGCCATTTCCATTATACCAGGTCCAAACCTATCTTTAATTTTTTGTAGCTTTTTCCAAGTGTCTACATGATGATTTGCATTACCAGGAACTAAATCTGGATTATTAACTTGTGCAAAATAACTAGGATTTACTCCAAATTGTCCTGTTTGTTCAATTTCATTTTTCCACCAACCAAAAAAACCATCTTGATTTCTTATTTTAAATTCTCTTTGCCCACTAATAATATCCCAATAATCTTGTTCATCAGCATCTAATTCAAATCTTTGAGGAAACTGGGTCATAACTATTTTATTTATAGCCCAGTTATGTGGAGTATTACCTGTTGTTTTTGCAGGTAACATAGTATCTAAGATATACCATAAAGATGTAAGTTTTGAACCTTGCCAACCAGCACTTTGCCAATACCTACTTTGATGTGCTAAATGTTTATTTAAATCTTCATAGGGTATTACATCAATATTTTCTTTTACAAATTTTGGTAACAAACCATATTTATCTAATACACTATTTAAAGCATCTGAAGCATTATCTATTCCAGCAACAACAGCAGCAGTTCCTTGCCATACTAATTGATTATATAATTCATACCAAAGATTACTAGCTATTCCTCCTAGTCTACCAGTAAGTGCACCTGTTGCTTTAGCTCCTTTAGCAGCTTTTCTACCTTGATTAGCAGCTTTTAAAAGGCTATCACCCATTGCATGTCTTCCTTTAATAGCATCTTTAATTATACCTGTTTTAACACCTATTCTTACAGCTGTTTCTATACCTTCTCCTATTGGGTCTAATATAGATATAATTCCTCTATACAATACTTTGCTTAATTTACCACTTATTTTTACAGGATTAAATTTACTTAAAGAATTGTATTTATCAAAAACATCTGCACCAAATGTTTTAACTAATCCTAGTAATAAACTTTCGCCATTTAATTTTGCATTTTGCATAGTAGGATGATTGTTAATATAATCTAAAGCTCTACGTTCAGAATCAGTCATTTTATCTAATATTGATTCTTTAAAACTTTTATGTATATCAGGGTCATATTCTTCTATTTTTTCTGGAAATATATTAGGGTCATTTAATTTAGCTGTTTTTTCTTGTTTTGCAATATCTTCTACAATTAATTCATCAGGTATAGTGTCAGGTATTCCTATATTTGCACGATACTTTACATTATCAATTAAATCATCTGCTAATTGTTGTAACAAATCATCTTTGTCTTGTAGCAAAGGAATTAAATCTTCAAACTGTAATACAGCTCTATCTATTTCTATTTGAGGTATATTAAATTCTTTTTGTAAAGCAGTAAGTTCGTCTAAAACTTTTTGTCTAATTTCATCTTTGTCCATTATCTACCAAACATAGCTTTTAACATAGCTTCATCCATTTTCATTTTTTCTTGAGCATATGTAGCTGCATTAATATCATCTCTATATGTTGCTCTAAAATCTTCTTGTGTTGTTTGTGTTGCTGTATCAACAAATTGATTTAATACTTCATCAGTAGGTTCTACTTGCCATGATTGAGTAGGTGATTTAATCATATTCATATTGTCAATAAAAGAATACATTTCATTCATTTGATTAAATTCATCTATATAACTTGTTGCTAATAAACGTACTTGCTCTTTTAATTCATCTTTAGTAGGCAATCTGTTCATTGTTGTATAAAAAGCATTTTCAACCATTTGTTCCATACCAAGTTCTCCTGGTACGCCTTCCATGTATTTTTTAAATCTAGCTGCAGTATTAGCCCTATCCATAGTTGAAGCTACATTAGCATGATTATCTTTGTAATCAGATAAAAAGTATGCAAACATTTTCTGATGTTTTAAATTTTCTCCTACTAAAAAAGCTGAATTACTAAAAGGATTACTAGGGTCTGTATCTAAATCATAATTCATTACATTAACATAATCCTGTGTACCAGGGTCTACGTATTTATTTGTATCTATCCATGCCATATATTGTGCAAGTTGACTACGAAGTAAACCATTTGGTACTCCTTTAGTATCATCAAAAGCTCCTTGTTGTACTAAACCATTATTTTCTAACCATTCTTGAAACTCTGTTACAGTATCTGTATTTTGAAATATTAATTCATATACTCCAGCCATGTCACCAAAATGACCACCAAAAGGTTTTGTTTGAACTTGACCAGTATCCATATCTGTTTTTACAACACCTATTTGTGAAGGGTCGTAAATAGGAACAGTTCTTAACGTACCACCTATACCAGCTATATAATCATTAATTGCTTGTTCTTTTTCTACTTCTGAAAGAGTTTCATCATTATTAATTATTGTTATAACTTTTTCTACATCAGAAGAATAACTATCGTATTTATCTGGACTTAATCTTCTAGTAACAAGTTCTAGTTGATTATTAATTTGTCTTCTAATATCTTCAGGGTCATCACCGTCTTTTATGTTGTTATAAATATCTCTAATAATATCTAAATCTTTTTTAGGAAAATTAGAATTAATACTTCCTAATGGTGGGTCATTAGGATTTGCTGCTGGAATTTGTGAATGTTGTTCCCATATTTCATTAACTTTTAATGCTGCAAATTCATTTGCATTTAAACCAAATAAATTAGAATATTCTGGGTTACTTAGTAAATCTATTACTAATGCTTGTAATTCTTTTTTTGTCATTAACTATCATTCCTTATAATATCTATTTCATCATCTGATAAATCTACAAAATCATAAGCAGCTCTATCTGGATTTAATAACCTTAATACTACATTGTAATATAAATTAAATCCACGTGGATATTGAGCTAATAATTCTTTAGCTTGTGTATCAAATTGCATTCTAAAATATTGAGCTTGTGGTTCATCTGATTTTTTCCACCAATCAAATTTAACTTCTTTATCTTGACTAATTAAATATTTAGATGACTTTTCATCATATTCTTGCATTATTGGATATAACTCTAAAAAGAATTTACCTTCTTCTGTTGTTTTAGTTAAATCTAAATTTGGCCATATTTCAGTTATTTCTCTCCATATATCTTCTATTTGAGTTAAAGTTATAAATCCATATTCATCTCTTTGAAAACCACTAAAATCTGCCATTATAGCATTTCTCATAATTGCAGCTAAATCATCTTCTCCACCACCAGTTAATTCTAAATTATCATTTTGTAATATATTATTCATAGTTTTTATATCATCTTTCCAAGATTGATACTGATAAAAACCTTTAGTTTTATTTATATATCTTCTGTATTCATCCGGAGTTAAATCATATCTTTCATTGTTAATTGCTTGCCATGTCATTTTTGCTTCAGGATTATCACCATATAAAAATTGAAATGACAATGGTAATAATTTTTTTTCTCTAGGATGACTGTTCCAAAAATCTACAGCATCATATGTTTTAACACCTTTACCAGATACTTTAATATCTGTAGGACTAAATAAATACATATGGTCTAATCCAAATTTAGAATGAAAATCTTGTGATGTTTGTATTGTGTCGTAGTTATTATTTTCTAATATTTCTTCGTAAACTTCATACAAAACAGCCATGTGATAATGCAAACTATTTTTAGCTTTAATAAAATATTCTGGTTTATAATTACTTGAAGGACCAATAAAACTTCTAATAAACTGCATAAACATATCTACTTGTGCTCTATCTCTTGCATAATCTAACATTGCATCTTCTATTTGTTCATATGTAACATCATCTCCATCTTTCCAATTAGGTATGTTGTATTTAAAATATTTATCTAATCTTCCATCTTTATATATATTTACCCACTCTAAAGAAACCATTGCATGTCGCCAAAAATTTATTGTTGAATCAGCACGTAGTGTTTCTAGTTCACTTAATGCTTCACCAGGTTCTCTTACAATATCTTCTGAAAATTCAAATACACCTACTTTATCACCCCATTCACGGCTAAAATCTACATCAACACCTTGTAAAAAAGCTCCTAATTTTTTATATGTAGGTGCTAAGCTAGCTAAATCCGATAATGCTATTTCTTCAGGCATAGGAAATTGTGTTAACCAATTTTTAAATTCACCAAATACACCACGGCTAGGTAATACTTTATTAAGACCTAAAGCAACAATAGAGTTAGTACCAGGTACTTGTGACTGTGCAAGTAGGTTAATACTGCTTAGTGTAGATTTATATTGAACTTTCATATTAGATTCATCATCATCACCTTCTACTAATAAAGGCCCCATCCATGCTTCAAATGGTGTCATAAATACATCATCACTAGGATTCATAGGATGTGGTGCAAACCAACCAGTATTTGTGTCACTTACATCATTTGTACCTTGTAAAGCTCTCCTACCTTTTTGTACACCAACAACTGGATATGGATTGTTTGCTAATAATTTACCCCAAGTTTTAAATACCTCAAACCATATTTCAGGAAATGGAAATATATTTCTTGTAACTTCAGATATTTTATGTTGTGTAGTTGTGTCGTATAATAAATCTTTTAAGTTTTCTAAAGCGTATGCTCTGTTCATAGGTTCTACTTCATTAAAATTACTCCAACTACCAGTACCTAATCTTGATTTAGTTATTAAATCATTAACAACTTGTGATGGAACACCGTATGCTTTTGCATTATTAATGTATTTTTTTTGTAATGATTTATCCATTTGATTTATATTATCCATAACCCATAACCAATAGAATTGTTTAAATACAGGAGCTCTGTTTAAATAACCTATAGGTTTACGCATTAATACTTCAAATAAACCATCTATAATATCTTCATATCTACTTGTTTTATTTGCATCATCTAATTCTTCTGTAACACGTACATATCCACCATTTAAACCTAAACCACCATCAGTAGTAGATTTAAATAATTCTTTAGCAGCATTAATAGCTTTACCTTTTTGTTTATTAGACATAGCTTTGATATAACTTCTTTTTTCCCAATTTTTAACATCTAAAGCTTTTTTATTGTTTTGTTTAATTCTTCCAGTAATACCTGTATAACCATCAATATCACTCATAAAATCAACAAATTTATTTGTTACCTTTCCATCTTTAACTACAGGTATTTTTCCTTCAGAAATAATATTTCTAAGTATTGTTGAACCTTTATTACCTTCTTTAACTTTATCCAAAGTCATTTGATATTTAACATCACTACCTGCTTGTTTCATAAAATGAATACCTTCAACAATATTGTCACCAGTAATTTCTCTTATGTATGCTTCTTGTTGTTGTATAAGTTGGTCTAATGCCCAAGAATCTGTTAATATATCGTAGTTTCCTGAGTAATCAGCATACTCTTGTAACCAAAATTGTCCTTCAGATGAATCTAACCATTTGTTTAATTCAGGACTACCCCATCCATATTTAGCTACTTTTCTACCAATAGGGTCTGTTCTTACTTGTACATAATCCCAAAGTTTACTTTGTGAATATTCAGCATTAGAAACGTTTGATTTTAATTCCATTCTGTATTCAACATTTAAAGGATTCCAACCAGCTTTTTTACCTAAGAAACCTGTAAGTCCAATTGTTTGTTGTGTACCTTCAAGTAACTCTTGTGACATTAAAACTGATTGTATATCTGGTATATCATCTATTTCAGCTTGAGTAAATCCCATATCTAATAATTTTTTATTAGACATTTTTTTACCAGTAGATAACCATTGTGTATATATAATAGGATTTGTAAAAAAGTTATCTAATCCTTTTACTAAAATACGTGCTTGTTCTTCAAAAAATACACGAGTTAAAAATGCAACACGCAACAACACTAAAGGTTTAAATATTTTTCTAGTATAAAAATCCATAGCTCTGTTTACAACATCTGCATCAGTTGCAGATTTTCTAGGTAAAAATCCATTTGGAAAAATGTATCCTTCTTTACCCCATGAACTTACATATTTTGCAAATCCTTTAATATCTTGTGCCAATATTGTAGCTTGTGTGCCAAGTCCTGAATCAGGAACAACATTCCATGCACCACTTACAACTCTTTGTATATATTGCCAAGGTATTAAAGGAACTACACTGTCTGTCATTTGTGATAAAAACAATGCATTTAAAGTACCTACATTTTTAAATTTACCTACATCTCTAGAATCTTCTGCTAATACAACTTCTTGTACTTCAAAATTGCTGTTAAAACCTGGAATGTTTTTTGTTTTAGCATTAGCGTATATTTTAGAACGTTCCAATCTAGAGTTAAGATGTTTTAAATAATTACGTAATGGTGCTACTTTTTCTGGTCCAAATTCTGGTCCAAGTAATTTTTCTGCTCTATCTACTTCCCATTCTCTAAAATCTTTTCCAAATTTATATATAGAAGTTTTTTTCGTATAATCTAAATTAACAAACTTTAATAACCATTCTGATGCTTCTTTTTCATTATAATTATTTACTTCCATATGCTTTAATAAATTTTGATAAGCACGTTTTTTATTAGTAATAACTAAACCAGAATCAGGAACAAGACTTAATAATCCATTTAAATAAGGTTCATTGTATGTTTTATAAGCACCACCAAAACCTAAATACTTTTGTATTTCATATTCGTCATATGATGTAAAATTTTCTTTAACTTTATTTAAAGCTAGTTTTATTTTTCCTACTTCTTCTGCTTTATCAAAACTAAGTGACTCAACTGTAGGTGCTATAGTTTTAATATTTTTTGATGTTTTAAATGGTGATATATCTCCTGCAGTTTTTACAATACCTCTTGCACCTTGACCTATATAGCTACCAAGATTTCTATAAGCAGCATCTTGATTACCAAATCTTGCCATAGGTTTAGATAACATACGTTTTACAGAATTACTAGATTCTGCAAAAGCTTTTGCATCATTTGCTAAATTAATTAGCAAGTTATTTATAAAACCTGATTGTCCTACTTCACCCATAGCATTATCAGATAATTTTTCTATTACTTCTTTTACAGGTGCTTTTTTATTCTTTTTTAATCCTGCTTTAGAATTTACAACTTTTCTACCTGTATTTGCATATACTTTAAAAAAGTCTTTTACTTCATCAGCTTTATTCATAAAAAGCATTTCAGCTAATAAATCAGGATGAATGTGTCTAAACAAAGGCATTCTAGACATTGCATATAAATTTTCTGGTCCAGACTCAGCTACAAGTTGAAAAATATTATTCCATACAGGCATATCAAAAACTACATCTGTTGAGGGAGCAAAGTATTTATTTACTTTATTAAAAACTAATAATTGATTTCTCATTTGTTTAGCTTTTTTATTAGTAGCTCTGACTGCTTTAGCTTCTGATAAATAACCTTGACCAAATAATCTTTTAAATCTACTAAAGTTTTGTGTACCTTCTTTACCAAGTTCTTCTAATTTACCTAAATCTTCGTATGTGTTTTCAATAATTTTAGTTGTATTTACTTTAACTTTTTTACCTTGTTGTAACAAAATACCATTATCTAAAAATTCTGATGCTCTATTTACTTGATTCCAACGTTTACCTAAGTTACCTACTTTTAACCATTTAGAATAAAGTAATGGGTCTGCTAACTGGTGTGCTACGTCAATAGAACCAGATAGTAAATTAAAAGATAATGTACCTGGTTTGTAATATTCTGATGCATGTACTTTACCTGGTGAGTATTCTAACAATGTATTATCTGCTGCCCATGCTGGATGATTGTTATCAGGGTTTAAAGAATACTTTCTATTCCTTGTATATCTACCAGCATAAAAATTTATTTTATTAGGTCTAGCTATTGAAGTATAAAATATATCTCCGTTTTCATCTTTACGTTTTAATGGTTCACCAATAACAGAAACTGTTTTACTATACGATTCTTCATCAGAATAACCAGCTTGTTTATAATATCTATATAACTCTGTTTGTTCTGGTATAACAGGTTGAAAACCAATTAAAGTACTTCTATCAAAGTTAACAGGTTTATCTGTATATTTATTAGGTAAAAATCCATTTGACCATACTTCATTCCATAATGCACCTAAGTTAGTTTGACCTGACATTTTAAAAGCTTCTACTAATGCACTACCTTTTCCTGTTGCTAATACATCACTATCACTAATATCAATCATTAATCTATCTTGTGCTTGAGATATAGACATACCTTGTTCCATATAATCTTGTGCTTGTTTAACTGCACCGTAATATTCAATAGCTCTACCTTGTGTAAAAGGTTTACCAGGTAATAAAGCATTTAAGGCTATACCAGGTAAATTTACTTTTCCTGATGGTCCTAATGTTTGCATTAACCATTCAAGACCTAGTACACCCCAAACACCGTATTGTATATCTCCTGGTCCTGCACCACCAGGAAATAAACCAAAAGAGAAAAAATCACTTACATTCATTTGCATATTTCTTGCTAAATCTTCAGGAGCATATCTATCGTATATTTCTTTATGTAGAGCTTGTTCTTTTTTAATACGTTCTTTTGTTAACTCATCTTCAATATCAAACAAATCACGACTACCAGCAGGTATTTGAGCACCCCAAGCTGAATAAGTTACACCTAAAGGTAAGTTAGGATGTGTTTCTAATAATCTTTCAAAATCATAAATAGATGCAGGATTAGCTTTAAACGCTTCTACTTCTCTATTAAACTGTGCTATTTCTCTTTGTTTATTTATTAGATAATTTCTATTATCTAACCAATTTGGATTTATCAATGTTAACCCTGTCGTCTATTAAGTAAATCTAAAATAATAGGTGATTTACTAACTTCATACATAGCAGCAAGAGTAATATCTATACTTTGTGTGTTTGACTCAGGTATCATACCAGGACCTAAAGGTGCTCCTGATGTAGGAACTTCAGTAGGTCTTTCAGATGGTGCAAACACATTTGGTCTTTGTGGTTGTTGTTGTGATGTAGGTCTAGGTTGTATGTTACGTTGTGCAGGTAACGGAGCTGCTTTTTGTTGATTTAATAATTGTTGTTGTTGACCATAAGGTAAACCAGGCATATCTCTTAAAGGTTGTTTTGAACTACCTGCACCACCATCAGTTCTATTTCTATCTTGTGTTGCTACTGGAGCTGGTTTATCAGGTTGTCTATATCCACCTCGTCTATTTTTCGCCATCAAATTCTCCTGTTAATAAAATTATAATACCTGGTGCTGGATATATGATTTGTTTAACATTATCACCCATAACATCAAGTTCATCAACAACACCATATTCATTGTATATAGTTTCCCAAAAAGTATCTTCGTAATATTCTTCCATTACATACCACCAAATGCACCTGCAATTGAAGGTTGTCCACCCATCATTTGTTGTTGCATCATTTGTTGTTGTATCATCATTTCTTCTTCAGGTGTCATCTGAGGTTCTTGTGGAGTATAAAACTGTTTCATAATCTCTGTTATAGCAGTTGGATACTCGTAAATAGCAATAGCAGCCATTGTAGCTGCAGGGTCACCTTGTGCAGACCTAGCTAGTATAGAATCAAATAATACTTGTTCAGCTTTATTTTTACGTATACGTTCCTGTACTTTAGCTATATTCTCTAAACCATCAATGTTATCTTGTAGTGTTTCTACGTCTATAACACCTGCTTGTAACAATTGCAACCCAGTTACAATTTTTTGTGGTTCATCAAATCCAGCCATAACACCATAGATACGTCTAGTTCTAAAGTCACCACCAATATCTTGTAATACATTATAGTTTTCACTAAATGCAGCACCATTAAGAAAACCAGCCATAGGTTTTTTAGATATGCCTTGTGAGTAAGATAATATTACATCCATCTCTAATCTCTTAGCATCCATCTGTACCATAGCTGATTTAATAACATCTCTATATTCTGAAATCATAAGTGACATAGTGCTGTTTAATTCTGATAGTCCAGCACCAGTAACAAAACTATTAGGAGATTGGCTATCGTCAGTTACAGGATAACCACCTACCATACGCAATTGTCTTTCTAATCTATCTATCTGTTGAAACAATTGATACGGCATATTGTTCATTGGTTTAGAAACTTGTGTACCAGGAGCTAGATAATTAACCGCAAATCGACCTTTTCTATATTGTCCGGATTCTATCTCTCCTGATATGTTAGTTTCTGTAAACACACTGTCTTCCATAGCAATAGCTGACATAATGTTTATTTTTGCCATCATTGCCATCAAACCTATTACGTGGTCGTATTGTCCTTTAAGCTGGTCAAAAGATACGCGTTTCATAAATACAAATGGTGGAGTAGATAATACGTTAGGTATAAAATCTAAAATCATATTACGTTCTGGGAATACAATGTATGTACCTCCCATGTCATAGTATTCAATAATTCTTACACCAGAGTATGTATTATCTTCCCAAGCTTGTTCTCTGTTATTTTCATAAGACAAAAATGGTGTAGCATTATCTTGTGCTTCTTCAGCATCTTCATCTTGTTTTAAAATTTGTTCTGCAAACTCTGGATAAATTTGTGCAAGTTTATATCTAGGTACACGTCTAATAACAGCCATTTCTCTTGGTTGTTGGTCAGGACCTAAGTTACCTACAAAAGTATCATAAGGGTCACGTAACTCTGCACTAGGATAAAAGAAACCATTAGTATCACGTTTAGTTGTAATAACCCAAGCACAGTAACCATAACCAGGTAACCATCTAGCTGCTTGTTGTAGTTGACCTAATAAGTTTTGTTTTTCATCATAGTTAGTAACAATACGTTCTAATTTTTCTGCACGTACTTTACTTCTAGTAGAATCATTTTCATTAGGTACATCAACTCTAACTTGTGGTATACCTGAAATCTTTTGTGCAAGTCGGTCAATACCAGATTGCAACATATTAGGAGCTGGTAATAAATCAGCATCAGAGGTTTCCATTGTATTACCTAACAATGCTTTAATGCCATCTGCACCACCATTAAGAATAGCTTTTATTCTAGCTTTCTGTACTTGTCTTTCTTGTACTAACTTACCTGATGTAAGTTCAGCAGCGTTTCTAACTATCTCGTCATAAGTTTTAACATCTAAGTTTTCTATGCCCATGGTGCTTCGTTTATCTCCGTCATCTTATAATCTCCATAACTAGGATTATAATCTAATCCTATGTTGGCAGTATGCTCTTTTTGCATACGCCTAAAAACTTTCATTGGAAACCAACTAGCCATAACTATGTCAGTCTTCTCTTTGTTTCGTTTAGAAACAGGTTTTCCATCAAAGTATAACAGTTGTTGTCTGTATTTCTGTACTTTAGCATTAGATTCTCCATCACCAATAGGTAGATGTATTCTTTTATCTTCAAACAAATCTGCCATAGCACCAACACCATACAATGGGTCATGTTTATTTTTACCTGTTAAATGACCTTGTACAGTTATACCAGTGCGTAATGTAAATTCTTTTATTGCAGCATCTTGTCGTATAGCAGATTGAAATCCGTTTTCTTCTACTATCCAATGTCTACAATCGTACTCGTGTAACCATATTGCCATTTGGTCTAACGCAGCTCTAATACCACCACCACGTCTGTTTTCTAAATCAACTAAATACAACTCACCTCTGTATTGGTCTATACCCCAAAGTACAGATGCTTGATAACCACTTGATGCAGGGTCTAGTCCAGCAACAAGATATAAGTTTTTATATACCTGCCCTAGTACTAAATCAGGTCGCATACATTGGTCAATCATGTTCATAGTAAATATTTGCGTACCTTCTACATATGCTTGATTAAAATAAACCATTTCGAATGTTTGCCTACCACCTGTAGATTCAGCAGAATGTAACCTAGACATTAACCATTTAAAAGTTCTTTTACCTGGCCATAACATACAATCAGTATGTTCTTCTTCTAAATGTTCTGGTATTTGACACTCTAATGCATGTGCAGTTTCTACTATGCTTGTAAAGTTATCTGATTCAAGTAAGTGATTATATAAATCATCAGGGTGCTGTCTTGAACCAATTACAACAACAGCAGTATGTTCCTCTTTACGACTAGATAATGTAGTAGTCCACCATTGTCTTGTACTTTCTCTAGCACCAGGTTGCATAGTAGTTTGATGGTCTTCAATGTCGTCTGCAATAATTATGTCACAGTCACGTGATAGAATCTTACCACCCTTACCTACAGCAACCATAGTAGGTGATTTAATACCTGCAACTGTTCTAGTACCTACAGTAAATTGGTTTTGTGACCAGTTTTTACCTGACCTGTTATCTGGTTTAAATGATTGACCAGGTGGACAGAAATCTTCTCTAAGTTCTTCATTAGTATCTAGTACGTCAAGTACAGCAGATAACGCGTTTTTAGCTATGTCTTCGTTACCACCTACCCACATAATACGTACGTTAGGGTTTTTACATATCTGATATACAGCAAAGTGTATTAATAACTCTGTCTTTCCATGTCGTGGGGGTGACAGTATCAATAATTCTTTACCGTGTTCTATAGAATCTATAATATTATTAATCCAGTTAGTGTGAAAATCTGCGGTGTCATAGTGTTTTCCTAGTTCTGTTCTAAAGTATTTGTGTCGGAAGTTCGAAAAATTTTCTAATGCAGCTTCTGCTTCAGCTGATAGTTCCCAATCTTCTGCTGCTATTTCGTTT
>Ga0181568_10002819_pt1 | contig 15800 bp, 6 predicted proteins | sample 101ome_20_FD_133758 | JGI IMG/M metagenome (GOLD analysis project Ga0181568, IMG submission 133758) | Coastal salt marsh microbial communities from the Groves Creek Marsh, Skidaway Island, Georgia - 101404AT metaG (megahit assembly) | ecosystem: Environmental > Aquatic > Marine > Intertidal zone... | reverse complement strand
TTAGCATGCCACCTAGGGCCAGAGGGTCACAGAGTGAATGCGATTTCCAGCGGCCCAATTAGAACAATTGCCGCTAGTGGCATTCCTGGTTTCGACAATATTCTCGACCATGTGGCACAGAATGCACCACTCCGAAGAAATGTGACACAAACAGATGTTGCAGGTTGTACAACTTGGCTTGCAAGCCCACTATCCTCTGGTGTCACCGGTCAATGCATTCACGTGGATGCAGGATACTCGATTACGATGGTTCCATCAAGCATTATGGGGGAGTAAAATTGACGATTACTACCAAGGATGGAAAGGAAGTTCATGGGCTAAATCAAGCCCCATTTGAGCCAAGTGCGGTAATTGGAATGGCTGCATTAATGCCAGACGCTACCACGATTGAACAGTTTTGGCAGAACATTATCGATGCGCACGTCTCGTTAAAGGAAGTTCCAATGCATCGCTGGGACCCTGAAATCTACTGGGAACAAAGTGGGCCTGGTGAAGTCACTGAAGGCAAGACCTATTCTAAAATTGGAGGATTCGTCGAAGACTATGAATTCGATTGGAGAAGATGGCGGCAACCACCTGGGTCTATTCCTCAAATCGACCCGTGTCAGCTATGGGCAGTCACAGTTTCAGCGGATGCACTAGAAAATGCAGGCTACGGAGAAGATGGAAAAACCCTCGATAGAGCAAGAACTGGCGTCATATTTGCTAACGCTCTCGGTGGAGAGAACCGTTCTGAATCCAACTTGAGGGTATTCAGTCAGGAATTGAAGAAAATCGCTCTCGATAACGGCATATCTCCTGAGCAAGCCGATGCAATGGTAGCCAAAGTTTGCGAAGGTAAACCAAGAATTAACGAAGACACAATGCCGGGAGAATTGGCAAACGTCGTCAGCGGCCGAGTAGCAAATCTGCTGGACTTACAAGGTCCAAATTATTCCACTGATGCTGCTTGTGCTTCTTCGATGGCTGCCCTCCTAGATGCGTGCAGGCTACTGCAAAATCGCCAAGTCGACACGATGCTTGCAGGTGCGGCAGACCGATGCATGGAAGCACCAACATATGCAAAGTTCAGCGCAATAGGTGCTTTATCTGCAACTCATTCAACACCATTCGATGCAAGAGCAAATGGGTTCGTAATGGGAGAAGGAGCGGGAGTGCTTCTACTCAAGAGATTATCAGATGCTATTCGCGACGATGATGATATCAAGGCTGTAATTCGTGGTGTTGGCGGTTCGTCAGATGGAAGAGGAAAGGGAATTACTGCACCTAGTCAAAGAGGACAAGTTCAAGCTGTGAGCAGGGCATATTCACAAGCAGGGTATGAGCCATCAACTGTTGAATTAGTCGAAGCGCATGGCACTTCTACCAAGGTTGGAGATGCAACAGAACTATCCACACTCTCAATGCTATGGAGTGGTCTTGATGGCGGTGATCACATCGCTGTTGGTTCGGTTAAGAGTCAAATTGGTCACCTAAAGGCAGCGGCTGGTATCGCTGGAATAATGAAAGCATGTAGCGCATTGTATCATAAGACAATTCCACCAAGCGCAGGCTTCGTCACACCAAACCCTACTGTTGAATGGGATAACATTCCATTTTTTGTCCCAACTGAGGCAAGAGATTGGCCAGAGCCTGAGGGCCACCCGAGAAGAGCGGGAATTTCCGCATTCGGATTTGGCGGCACCAACTTCCACGTAGCATTAGAGGACTATGCTCCTGATTATCACAACAAATTAGCAAATGAATGGGAACAAAAATGGAAGGCATACAGTGGAGTTGAGACCGATAACTCAAGTCTAAATGCAACGATGACTCATGAAGAACTTAAGTCGGTGGAAGGAGGTTTACTATTACTCTCTGGAACATCCCCTGCAGAAGTGCTTGGAAAATTGGCGAATGTCAAAACTCCTGTGAAGAATTTCGATAATGACCCAAGCGGGGCAAGGTTATCTTTCGAATTACAGAATCACTGGGCATATGACGCTAGTGATAGGGTTCGCATGGCAATTATCGCTACTAGTTGGGCAGAGTTTAGCAAAAGATGTGACCTTGCAAATAAGGCATTAGAAGATAAAGAAAAATGGGGATTCCTTGCAAGTCAGGGAATCTTAGTCACCGATGAGGACGCAATGCCGAGCGGAGCGAAGGTCGCCCACATGTATCCTGGTCAAGGAAGCCAGTATGTGGGAATGACTCTAGATCTCTATCAAAGATACAGTGGAGTGCAAGATGTTTGGGCGAAATCGGATATCACTATGTCTGATGTGCTTGATGGAGAAACACTCTCGTCATTTGTACTAAGAACCAACCTTAGCGATGAAGAAAAGAAAGAGGCAGAGCACAAACTCAAGCAAACTGAATACACACAACCTGCTATGCTAACCGCTGACCTTGCTATTGAATCAGCACTAAACGCTCACGGATTCAAGCCAGACATGGTCGCTGGTCATAGTCTTGGAGAATATGCGGCTTTGATGAGTGCAGGAATCCTCGATATGGATGGAGCATTGCGTGCTGCGGCGGCTAGAGGAACCGAAATGGGCAGCGTTGAAATCGATGATAAAGGATTGATGGCAAGCGTGACTGCGCCATACGAGAGAATCGCAGAAATCATAGATGAAATCGACGGATATGTAATCGCTGCAAACAAAAACTCTCCAAAAATGACTGTAATCGCTGGAGAAACAGCACCGGTTAAGGAAGCGATGTCTAGATTCGAATCTGAAGGTTTCCAATGCGTACAACTTGCTACAAGCCATGCATTCCACTCCAAAATTGTCGCTCCGGCAAACGAGCCTTTGCGCAGGTTCCTTGAAGGATTAGATATTCGCTGGCCTGAAATTCCAATCACTAGCAACGTTGATGGCGGATGGTATCCAATGAATGATGGAAGCGATTCCAAACAGGCTATCCTCTCTAAACTCGCTCCGCAAATGGCATCAAGCGTTGAATGGACTCAACAAATCAATTCGATGTACGAAGCAGGGGCGAGAATCTTCCTCGAAGTAGGGCCAAAGCGAGCATTGACCGTATTTGCTACGCAAATTCTGGAAGATATGCCTTCGATTTCAATAATGACAAATCACCCCAAGACCGGCGGTATAGCCTCTTTGCTGACCGCACTTGGAACAATGGCATTAGCAGGAAGAATTCCAGAAAAATTGGATAGAGATAGTTCAACATTGACCGAAGCATTCCGTGCAGGACCTGTCGAAGCAGCAGGGGGCGTGACTAAACCTTCCTCTCCTCTGAAGGAGAGAAGCCGCCCATTACCGTCAAAGGGTGGTGCTGTTCAAACTCAAACCGTCACCGTTTCTGCAGATACTTATGTTGACCCGGATGCAGCAAAGAAAAATCTTGTTGGAAATTTAATTTCAGCCCACTGCGGATATCCGGCAAAATTCTGTGAAGGTAATGTCAACATGCGAGATGTACTCGGCATGAGCGATTCACAAATTCAATCTGTTATTCAAACAGTTCACTCAACCTGCCAAACCGACCCCGAATGGGATGTTTCTGGTGCACAAACCGTTGCTGACATCAGTAGATGGATTATCTCCGCCCCGGCCCAAAGTGCTGGAAGAGGAGCGATGAAAGTTGACAATAGGACTCATGATCCATTCGTAATCACTGGAATTTCATTGGGACTACCAGGAGGAGAGAGGGTCTTTGATGAAGGAAACTTTGAGAAATTGGTAAGAGGAGAAACCTGCATTTCAGAAGTGACCGACGAATACAAACAGAAACTTCTGGACAAGAATATTGTTCGATTAATCAAAGGAAGAGACGGTAGCGTTGGGATGGAAGCCGCCAAAGAATTTGGCGACATACCACAATTAGCCGGAGTAAAATCTGCTTTCGACCCTGACTCTGAGTTTGGAATTAGTGCCAAAGTAGCTGCTGCGTGGGACATTGCTACACAATTAGCATGTGCTTCTGGATTGATTGCACTAAGAGATGCAGGAATACCGCTTACTCCTGTCGAACAGGTAGGCAAAGGCGGATTGAGATTAATCAAATCCTGGGAAGTTCCATCTGTTTACCGTGAAAGGACTGGAATAGTCTTCGCATCTTGTTTCGCAGGCCACCAAATGGCATCTAAACATGCTAAATTGGATGGCGATGATGGCGAGGGACGATTTGACAGAAGATATCTGTTCCAAATTTTGAATATGGGGCATTCACAATTTGCCCAACATGTAGGAATCCGTGGACCGAATACCACAATCAATCTTGCTTGTGCCTCTGCTACCGCTGCCTTTGGAGTGGCAGAAGATTGGCTAGCGAACGATAGATGTGACCGAGTAGTCATCATTTCAGCAGATGATGTAACTGGAGAAGATTTGTGGGAATGGATCGGTTCAGGATTTGCCGCAAGTGGCGCTGCCGCAACAAATAATGTTGTTGAGGAAACTGCATTACCATTCGACAAGAGGAGAAATGGATTGATTCTAGGTATGGGAGCTGCTGCTTTCGTTGTCGAAAAGAAATCTGAATCAGATGCTAGAGGAGTTCAACCAATTGCCGAATTACTAGGAACGAGAATCTCTAATTCTGCTTTCCACGGTACACGCCTTGACGTCGAACACGTAGCACAAACGGTTGACAATTTCATGACTGAAATGGAAAACCAGTGGTCTTTGGACAGACACCAAATCGCCAAGGACACAGTATTCTTCTCTCACGAGACATATACTCCAGCAAGAGGCGGTTCAGCACAAGCTGAAGTCAAAGCATTGCGAGATACATTTGGACATAGTGCTGATTCTCTCGTAATTGCAAATACCAAAGGATTCACTGGCCACCCGATGGGAGTGGGTATCGAAGATGCTTCGATGTTCTATGGATTGCTGACCGGTAAAATTCCGCCGATTGCAAACCACAAAGAAGTGGATGCTGAATTAGGAAACCTCAACCTTTCCAAGGGAGGAATGTATTCGAATTTGCGATATGGTATTCGATTTGCGGCAGGATTCGGCAGCCAAATTGCTCTATCATTGGTTAGGAAATATGACTTCCAAGGTGAGAGAATCGACAAACAAAAATTGGTCGCATGGAATCAATCACTAGCAGGTACAAATAATCTAGAATTAAGAATCTTACAAAACAAATTGGTTGCCTATGTCGATGGGGATAACAATCTACACGGCGGCATGCAAGGCGAGGTATATGCGATAGCAGACAAATCTCAACCGGCTCCACCTGTTGTCCAGGCAGCACCAGTACCTGCACCTGCACCAACACCTGCACCAACACCTGCAGCGACTCCGGCACCTGCTGCATCTGGTGCATCCGGCGATGTTGATCAGGCTGTAATCGATGTTGTAGTCAAGCATACAGGATATCCTGCTGACTTTGTTGAATTAGACCAAGACCTTGAGGGAGAACTTGGAATTGACACGGTAAAGCAGGCAGAAATCATGGCTGACATAAGGGCACAGTTCAATCTGCCAGTGGATGAGGACTTCGTCTTAGCAGATTATCCTACACTAAATCACATGATTGGGTATATTCACAAAATGTTGGGAGGAGAAGCGCCAGCACCTGTAGCAGTTGTTCAAGCACCGCAAGTTGTGACTGCACCGGCTCCTGCACCTGTACCTGAACCCGCTGTGACGCCTGCACCGGCACCTGCGCCTTCAGGAGATAGCGGAGATATCCAACCGAAATTAATCGGCGTGGTCGTAAAGCACACTGGATATCCAGAAGACTTCATTGAAATGGACCAAGATCTCGAAGGAGAATTGGGAATTGATACTGTCAAACAGGCCGAAATTATGGCGGATGTCAGAGATATTTTCAATTTACCAGTGGATGAAGACTTCGTATTGGCGGAACATCCGACACTGAATCACTTTGTCGCATACATTCAGAAAATGACAGGCGGCGCTCCTGCTCCAGTAGCAGCACCTGCGCCTGCAGCTGCACCTGCACCTGCGCCAGTTGCTGAGACACCAAAACCGGCGCCAGCACCAGAGCCCTCAAGCGATAGCGGAGATATCCAACCCAAATTGATTGGAGTTGTTGTGAAACATACTGGATATCCTGAGGACTTCATTGAAATGGACCAAGACCTAGAAGGTGAATTGGGCATTGATACGGTCAAACAAGCCGAAATTATGGCTGATGTGAGAGATATCTTTGACCTACCTGTGGACGAAGATTTCGTTTTAGCAGATCACCCTACATTGAACCACTTTGTAGCATATATTCAGAAAATGAAAGGCGGGTCAACTCCGGTTCAGACCGAAGCGGTTGCCCAGCCACCGGTTCAAGAAACGGTCAGCGAAGTTGCACCTTCAGCCCCATCCCCATCTGGAACCCGAAGGTGGCAAGTAGAGATTGAACCCTGTCCAATCATTACAGAAGGATTACCAATTTCAGGAACGATTGTCCTAACTCAAGACACCTGGGGAGTTGCAGATGCACTCGCTGAAAGGCTAAGTGAAAAAGGAATTAATGTCGCAAAAATCGGATTAGAATATGGTGCTAAGACCTTAACGGAACAAAAGGAGAATTCCGGCCACACTTACAGGCTAGACCCTCTGAGCGAGGCTCAAATCATGGAAGTCACTGCAAAATTAAGTGGTGTAAGTGGAATAATACACATGGCACCGCTATCACTAACTACAAGCAAGTGGGAAAATGAAGGGCCATCTAATCAAGTCGCACTATCATCTCAAGCGTGGTTCGGACTGCTCAAAGGATTGGATTCACAATTTGCCAACTTATCAACAGGACTTGTTGGAAGCGTCACAGCAATGGATGGACGTCATGGAAATCGCGGTAGTAAATTCAATTCCCTAGCCTGTGGAGCCAGCGGAGTTACCAAATCTTACGCATTTGAAAGAGAAAATATCAGATGTAGGGCATTAGACCTACACCCTGAATTGCTAATCGATGCTCATGCAGCTGCTGAGATGATTGAAAATGACATGTTCAATGCTGGTGGCGATGTTGAAATCGGAATAGATAGAGATGGCAGAAGATGGACAATGGTCTGTTTTGCAGAAGACCTAGTTGAAGATGTAAAGCCACTACAGGGTGACGACCTTTGGGTTGTCAGCGGTGGCGGTTCTGGTGTGACTGCTGCATCAATCATTGGGGTTGCGAACGCAAGCAAAAAATCAGGAGCAACTTTCATTCTATTAGGAAGAAGCAAACTAATCGAAGAAACAGCAGATTGGTTGCCATGGTCAGAAGAGCAACTCAATCAAAGAAAGATGGCATTACGTGAGGAAATGATCCAAGATTCTGAATCTGGCAAGGTCACAATGGTTGATTGGAATAATGCTTGGATGAAATTCACTAGAAGCAGAGACATCTACCAAACAATCCACGAAATCGAATCTACAGGGAATAATGCAGAATATCACCCTGCTAATGTCACAGATTCAGCAGCGATTAGTGCTGCTGTAAATGGTAGAACTGTGACCGGTATCATACATGGTGCCGGCCTAGAAGAATCAAAATTGGTCGCTGACAAAGAATGGTCGAAGTTCGACTTGATTGTTAGAGTCAAAGTAGACGGCTGGAAAGCCCTAGCCTCGGTGACTGATGAAAACCTGCGATTTGCATGTGCATTCACTAGCGTTGCAGGCCGATTTGGAAATGGTGGACAGACTGATTATGCTGCTGCTAACTCAATTTTGGATGCTGAGATGGCGAGACTAACAGCGTCTGGAACATGTCGTGCTGTAGCGATTGGCTGGACCGGCTGGCGAGATGTAGGAATGGCCACTAGAGGTTCAATCGAGGCTGTATTCGAGGCAGCTGGAATTGAAACCCTTGCGGTTGAAGATGGTGTGGACATCTTTGTCGGCGAAGCGCTAGCTGGCGGCAAGCGCAGAGTGATTGGTTGTGGCTCACTAGGATTAATGGACAGATTCAACGCATTTAGAGAAGCGCCATTGAAACTTCCACCAAATATGGCTGAAGCGATTGCAGACCCACGTAGATTCCCATTTGTAGATAAATTACTAGAAATTGATGAAGGCAAATCATTGACCTCACAATCTACCCTTTCAACCAAAGAACACCCGTTCTTAGTCGACCATGCTATCGAGGGGGTGCCATATCACCCTGGTGTTATGGCTCTGGAAATGTTTGCACAGAATTCGATGCTACTCTTACCTCGTCATTGTTTAGCAGGATTTGAAGATGTCAAATTTGGCTTACCTGTGAAGATAATGAAAGGATCTATGACGGTTCGAGTTGAAGCGAAATTGACCAAGAGTGAAGGCGACCTAAGGTGGGTAGAATGCCGCTTAGTGTCCGATTTAGTTAACTCCAAAGGCGAAGTATTTGGCGAGCCAAGATTACATCATGAAGCAAGGGTCAGGCTAGTGGCTGAATGTGATGATGTATGCCCATTCCTACAGAATGAAGTCGATGCACTACCAGATATCGGAACCCCTGCGGATGGTGAATTACAACACCATTCTAGTTTCATCTATCTAAGATACTTCCACGGCCCGAGATTCCAATCTCATGGTGGTGTGCTAAGAGGAATTGATGGCGGTGTTGATGGAATCGCATTGATGAGGCATCAATTACCAGCGAAGGACCAATTCCTACTCGAATCACAAGGAGATGAGGTATTGTTGGAATCGCTGCCTATGCTTATTGAGGCTGGGTTCCAAAACGCAGGTCTAGCCGCAATGGAAAGCGACGGATTCTCAAGTCTTCCAATCGGTATCGAATGGTCAACAATGCTTCGTGTACCTGACCAGAACGAAAGATTACGAATGCGTTCTGTAAAGACTGCGAGTGAGGATGCTGGTGTCACAGTTCACGATGTTGTCATAGTTGGCCAGGATGATGCTCCTGTTCTATCACTCAAAGGATTGAGATTGAAGGCGATGGGAGAAGTTCCTGAAGACCAAAAGTTCACCCTCGAGAGGTGATTTGTTGGAAATTATGACCCCGATTAAGGGTCCAAAAATGCTTCTTGCTAGAATGCAAATTTCCCAATGCGCCAGTGTATTGGCAGATGAAATTCCAAGAGCGACTGCCAAAAGACTTGCAGACCACAATTCAGGAAGACTACTGTTGGAGGAGTGCCTGAAAGAATGGAATATTCCAATCGACATGATCGAAGTTCTGAGAACAGAGGAAAGAGCACCTTATCTTTCATGGATAAATGGTGTATGGAGAAATGAACCCCTGCCCGGCATCAGTATAGGACATTCAGGAAAATGGGCTGTATGCGCCCTAATAGAGCCAGGATATTGGATTGGAATCGATGCAGAGCCGTCCGATAGACAAATTCAGACCAATGCGTTTGACATGATGGCTAAGGGAGAAGAATTGGAATATCTTGTTGCAAATCCTAGTGAAGCAATTCGTATTTGGACTGCAAAAGAGGCTATACAAAAGGCCGAAAGAAAAGGAATGAATCTCAACCCAAGAGAGATAATTTTGCAAAATTACACTCTTGAGAGCTTCATTTTCGATGACCTACACGTTTCGGTTTCCTGGAAAATTGCGGGTGATAATCCTCGGACTCCTGAAGATGATTTATTGGATGCAACACTAGATGCAATGAAAGAAAATCCAGAGTTTTCAATTGGATGTGCAACCACGAGAAATAGTCTCTAAGAAATTACAATGTTTCATTAATGAACAGATTAACCAACCTGCATGGACAAGACTTTGTGGAAGTGGATTTCATCATCTGCATTGCTTGCTTCCATGTGCTGTTTCCCATCGGTAGTCTTGGTAATGTTCGGCCTTGCTTCAGTTTCAACAGCAGCCGCCCTATCAGATACTCTGTATTGGGGGCCGTTCCGGTATTGGCTATACCTAGCGACTGCAATCTTCCTAACATATGGACTTGTTAGATATTTCAGAGCAGACGGAATCTGCACTCTTGATGATGTAAAAAGAGAGCGCCAGAAAGTCATCAACACATCTCTTTTAGTAGTCACGACAACGATCGTTGTCTACTTGATTTGGAATTATCTAATTCTTGAAATCTTAGGGATTTGGGTTGGCCTACCATGGGAAGAATCTGCATTCTGGAACTAATTTACAACCAAGAAATAGAATCCTATCAGCAATCCCATAGGAATTACGTAGTAAGCAACATTTAGCCACAAAGGCTCTTTTTTGTCTTCGTTTAGAAAATCTGAATCTTTTGCAATTGCTTCTCCAACAGCAGCAATCAATTCGCCGACTGCATCAGGCATATTATCACCTAGATATTCAAATTCCTAATTTCATGAGTTTGGTCTGCGATGATGAACTCTAACATCGCTGCCCACATAACAAATTCGATGCTCTTTTCCAATTCTTCTTGGCCTCCAACCTCTGAGACCATATTATCAAGCGTATCTGAAGGAGAATGATACGCACTGTAATCTTCATCGTATGCTCCAAGATGGAAGATTGTTTGCGCCCCTAAATTTCTGAATGTCACATGGTCTGACCTACCAAAAGTATCTTCGTGTACATCGAATACAAGGTCAGAATGTTCTTGCCAATGCTGGTCACATCCAGCCCCATAACTTCCATCTATTCTCAAATCCATAGGTGCTTTCAGAATATCTCTATGGACGTGGTCTAGAACTGTTGTGATTTCAACATCCTGGACATTAGGGTCAGAATCAGGTCCAGACCAAGCATGGTAAGGGAATGGGTCACCATTTGCTTTGTGAGCTGGCCAAGACATCCCCATCATATCCATATTGATGTAGAATTCAAGTTCTTTATCTGCAGGTAAACAATAATCACACTGATTATTAGCAAATGCATTTGAACCTCTGAGTCCTTCCTCTTCACTAGACCACAATGCAAGGAATGTATCACATTCGAATGTTAAGTCGACAAATGCCTTGGCATAGAGCATCATTGTAACAGTCCCTGCGGTGTTATCGTATGCACCTTCGTAAGTTCCTCCACCAGGTGGACCTCCAGGAGGTGCGATGTCCATGTGAGCGCCCATTCCTTGGACACAGTTGTCATTCCTGCCCTCTTTCCAGGCAATAACATTCAAACTTTCAGGTTGTGCCAAATTCCCGTGGTCAGTTACTCTAAGCAGATGAGTTTCGTATCCAAGACCTTCGAAATGTCCTTGGAAGAATGAGGCTGCTCTCTCAAATGCAGCATTTCCTGCACCCATCCAGCGATTGACGTATCCCCCACATTCTGTTGAATCTGCACAAATGCTGGTGATAAATTCCATTTTATCGAACCATTCTGCACCGTTTACAATAGGAGTACCTTCCGCGGTTTCAACCTGAATGATTTCACTCCTTCCATCAGAATCCATGAACGTGATGTTAACTCCATTAGTGTATGGTGTTGTCAACAAATATCCGTGAACGAGGTCATCCAAGACCATGACTTTGTGCGACTTAACATATGTACCGTTAACGAATATCATTACGTCAGGCTGCGTCATAATCGCATTGCCTTCCCCTTCCAATGTGAATGGCATAAATTCACCAAGTTTCATTACCGCCTTTGATGGGTGTTGAAAATCAATGTAAAAGATACCCTCAATCTCAACGGTAGAATTCTCTTCCTCTCCAAAACATCCAGCCAATGGAGCGATGAAGAAAATGGTTGTAAGAAGTATCGCTACCAATTGGCGGTTCATGTTCTTGGCTGATACCACTTATTCTTCAATATAATGGGATGAATGAGTACACCATGATTTTTTTTGTTTGTGATTCAAAAATAAATGTAAGACCTCTCTTTTAGTTGAGATTATAGTAAAAAATATGATATTTAGTTTCATTTGTGAGTGGCCATGCAAGATGGAATTACTGGAGAATCTCCTCCTATGGAAATTGTCATTATGAACCCTGAAGATTCTTCTAGCGAAGAGGTTAAACAATCTCCTCCTCAACGACCAGGAGTAATAAATCTAGAGACCGAAAATTCGTCTAATAGCAACAATTCATCAAGTCCAATTGGTGTCCGATGGTTGGGTTTGACACTCATAATCGGATCGCTTCTTATTTTCGATAATATGTCGAATATTAGTTCTAACGACGCTGAAGAGGTCTTAGGTTCGTTATGTAGCTCTGCTTTTTTTGGAGTATTTTTACTATTGACAGGAATAATGATGATTATATCAACTAAGCCAAATAAAAGCCGTGGTCAAGGGTTAACTGGTCTAGTTTTCGATTATTCTTTTGCCAATCAAAACATAATTCGTGAACATATGAACGCAAATGAATCAACCCATGATTCATCAATAACAGATGCAGGGGAATCTACTGATTCTGACAAATCCACAATTGAAGGGCAAATAACCGCTCTTTTAGCAATAGGCAGTATTCTGGTTTTCCTTTATTTTATGTCCTTACTTTCAGGACTTACAAATTAAACTAACTCCATATTACAGAATTACGAAGTACGGGATAGCGGGAGGAAGAAAACGCCTTGCGGTTTCTGACTAGCTAACGCACGTTAGAAACTTCTAGATTTGAAGTGCGGATAGCGGGAATCGAACCCACGACATGAGGTTGGAAACCTCAGGTGATAACCACTTCACCATATCCGCGTAGCAACCCCTCCGAGGGCGTCTTATTCTTAGCCAATTCGGTCAATTTCTAGGAGGCAATCTCCCGAAAAGGTTCTGTTCATGAGAATAAGTAGAGGCTCGATGTTGCATCATTTCTTGCCTCCTAATTGCAGATTTCTTCTTGGAAGAACGCATTGAGTTTACCGCTAATCCAAATATCAGTAGAACGCATGCTCCGACCGCAATTATTTCCTGCATGTGATCTTCTAAAACAAAGGCTAATTCAGCGTCGGAAAAGAAGTCACCTTGAGTTGAGTTAATCGATTCAATTGAAATTGTGACAAAGGCAAGTGAAGAGGTAGCACCAATTTCTCTAGTCTCAATCACCGATAGAATATCTCCGGTTTCTTTGATTTGCCCAGAGAATGCTACCGTCTTAACGCCATCTCCTTCAACGACCAAAATTTGAGTTCTCAATCCGGCTTCTATCGAATTCATGGCCTTCCAATCAATCCTTATCGACAAGTTATTCTGAATCAGATTTGTAATTGAGCATGTAAATGTCAATGAATCATCCTCCGACACATCGATTTGGAAAACATCAGGGGTACATGAAAGTAAAACTTCAGCGACGTTTCTTTCCGGGTCTGTAGGCCAATGGTCAGGAAGTTCGGCACCAATCGAGTTGTTGTCTCCATAGCCGTCACCATCGGTATCGATGTGTTGAGTTGGTAATCCCGGGAATTCATCTCCTTCGTTTGAATAACCGTCGTAATCATCATCTTCACATCCTACTTTGTCAATCGAGGAATAACCGAATACAGCAGGACAATCATCGCCTTCAAATCCATCTGGATTATCACCAAATCCGTCCCCATCAGAATCTTGCCATTGGCTAGAGTCATCCACTATGAAATCAGTACTATCAGACCACCCATCGCCATCTGAGTCGAGACATCCAGGCATACCATCCGTTGCTGAACCAGCAACTACTGGGCACATGTCCATATTATCCCCGAATCCGTCCATGTCTGAATCAATCCATTCTGTGCTGTCAGTAGGGAATGAATCGTTGATGTTCGACCATGTGTCTCCATCACTATCTAGGCACCCGTATCTGTCAGCGCTACTGTTTCCGAAGATGCTTGGACATGAGTCGGCAAGAGTACCGTTGACGTTGTCACCGTAGCCATCACCGTCGGTGTCATTCCATTGGGTAGGATTCATCGGGAATGAATCATTTTGGTCAGCCCAAGTATCTTGGTCTGCATCGAAACATCCAATCGACCCGTTTAGGGAAGTACCAGGGGTGTTTGGACAATCATCTTCAGAATCATCAAAGCCATCTGTATCAGAATCTAGACTTCTTGTTGGGTCATTCGGGAAATCATCATTGAAATCGGAGACTCCGTCACCATCCGTATCGACACATCCAGTTCTGTCGATAGATGAATTTCCGAATGTTAACGGACAATCATCAGCTTCGGTCCCGTTTGGATTGTCACCAAATCCATCACCATCGCTATCGATGTATTGAGTTGGATTATCAGGTAGGTCATCTTGGTTATTCGCCCACGTATCACCATCAGAATCTACACAACCATAGACTCCGCCACCGGTTGAATTTCCAGCGGTATTTGGACAAGAGTCAGGCGTAGTACCTCCAGGGTTGTCACCGTAGCCATCATTGTCAATATCATGCCATTGTGTGCTGTCATTCTCGAATTTATCTTGGTGATTAGCCCAGCCATCTGCATCATTGTCGAGACAACCTAGTGTTCCATTTTGCCATGAATTACCTGCTTCATTTGGACAGTCGTCTGCCATAGTTCCTGCTGGATTATCACCAAATCCGTCACCATCAGTATCGTCCCATTGAGTAATATCTTGCGGGAATGCATCGAATTCAGCAGGTCTTCCGTCGCCATCGGCATCTAGGCATCCAACAAGTCCTTCTGTTGAATTACCCGCAAAGTTAGGACAATCATCCTCATTATCGGCATAACCATCGCCGTCCGTATCAACCGACCTCGTTGGGTCGTTTGGCCAAGGGTCATTTTGGTCAGAAACCCCGTCGCTATCAGAATCGACGCAACCCTGCAAATCTACTGTTGAAGTTCCAGAAATCGATGGACAATCATCCCAGTTTGTAGCAGGGTTGGGATTGTCGTAATACCCATCTCCGTCGCTATCTAGCCACTGTGTTGGGTCATTTGACAGGATATCGTTGATGTTTGATTGGCCGTCACCATCGTCGTCTAAACATCCATTGCGATCTCTAGAAGAATTACCCCAAGTGCTCGAACATGCATCCGCCCCTTGGAATGCGTTCCAACCACCATCAGGGTCAGACCATCCGTCTGAATCACTATCCAAACATCCGTATCTGTCTAGACTTGAACTTCCAAAGGAATTAACACATGAATCTGGGTTGTTTCCTCCTGGATTATCACCGTAGCCGTCGCTATCTGTATCTGACCATTGAGTCGAATCGTTAGGGAAATCATCACCTGTGTTTGACCATCCGTCACCATCACCGTCTGGACATCCATCTTGGTCTTGATTGGATTGTCCTGGGGTATTTGGACAGTCATCCAATGTGTCAATAAATCCGTCTCCATCTGCATCTGCTGATAGATTGATTAGAGAATAAGATGCATCGATAACCATTGAGAATGCTTGCGGACCATTTGGAATGCTAGAACCGTTGACATGTATTTCCCATTGTCCTGATGCAGGTGAGGAAATTGTTGTACCGAATAGGTTGTCTCTATTATTATCATACTCGGTCCAAACCCCTGAAGGACTCTTGACTGCAAAGTCAATGTCATTCACCAAATGGACATTGTTCGTTGGTGAACTTGCAGGGTCTGTCCATGATAACAGAATTCTAAGATCAGGTGCATTGCTTGGAACGGTAAATTTCCAAGAGCGTGAATCGCCCGTACTTACTGTGTCGCCATCTACCCATGTCGAATTAAGTGCTCGGTCAAGATCGAGAAGACCCCATCCTTCGTGATTGTTAGGTGCTGTCTCTCCGGCACCATTGGTGGTGCTGCTGTATTGACCACTCATGTCATGAGCGCTAGCTGAAATGATTCCCTTTACCAGCGCACTAGATGGATTAGAATAACCAAGGTTGTCAATCAGATGCTGATAAAGTAGAGCAGAGGCTCCAGCAGTAATCGGTGTGGCCATACTAGTTCCACCCATGTAAGTGTAGTCAGAATTCGAATAAGACATCCAACCAGTATCAGTGGTAGACCTACTCTTTGTTGATAGAATGAATGTTCCAGGTGCAGAAACATCAGGCTTGAGTCTATCA
>Ga0181568_10002811_pt1 | contig 15821 bp, 10 predicted proteins | sample 101ome_20_FD_133758 | JGI IMG/M metagenome (GOLD analysis project Ga0181568, IMG submission 133758) | Coastal salt marsh microbial communities from the Groves Creek Marsh, Skidaway Island, Georgia - 101404AT metaG (megahit assembly) | ecosystem: Environmental > Aquatic > Marine > Intertidal... | reverse complement strand
TTAAAATATTTAGCGGAAATTCAAATAAGCCTTTGGCCGAGGAAATATGTGAGTATTTAAATGTTTCTCTTGGAGACGCGGTTGTAACATCATTTCCGGATAATGAAAGTTTTGTTCGTTATAACGAAAATATTCGCGGCATGGATGTTTTTCTTGTGCAATCAACTTGTTCTCCGGCAAATCACAATGTTATGGAACTGTTAATTATGATAGATGCAGCAAGAAGAGCTTCTGCAGCTAGAGTAACTGCAGTCTTGCCTTTTTTTGGTTATTCGAGACAAGATAGAAAAGATCAGCCTCGCGTTCCAATTACATCTAAATTAGTTGCTAATCTGTTGGTCGCTGCTGGTGCAAACAGAATTTTAACTATGGATTTGCATGCTCAGCAAATTCAAGGATTTTTTGATATACCAGTTGATCACCTTTACGCGTCACCAGTGTTTTTTGAAGAATTAAATTCTCGTGATACTGAAAATATGACTGTTTTTTCACCCGATGTAGGTGGAATGAAAATGGCAAATGCTTACGCTGAGGTTTTAGGCTGTCCATTAGGGTTCGTTGCCAAAAGAAGGACAGGTGCAAGCACAGTTGAGGCTATGAATCTAGTTGGCGAAGTTGAAGGAAGAGAAATTCTTATTATTGATGATATGACAGAAACAGCAGGTACATTAACTGCTGCTGCAAAAATATTAAAGGAAAGAGGAGCTAAGAAAGTAAGTGCTGTAGTAAGCCATGGAGTTTTAAATAAAACTGGAAAAGAGCGACTTAGGGCAGGTATCTTGGATGAGCTGATTACAACAAATACAGTGGATATGGATATAGAGGACTTACCAATTAAAAAGTTAAGTGTGGCTCCATTATTAGGTGAAGCAATTCGAAGAACAAATACAGATAGTAGTATATCTAGTTTATTTCAGATAAAAGGGTTTTAAATGTTTTGGTTTAAGCCCTGTTAGACAATAGTCTAATGTCTGAACGCATATTGTATTAATGAAGACACCATTCCTAATTCACACTGTACTATTTTGTTTAACAGGATTTTTATTTTCTCAGCAGTCAAATTTTACTTTAAAGGAAGATTTTTCAAAACTTGATCGGGCCATAGTGAACGCGCCAACTAGCTATTCTCCTGCTCTTAAAAAAGCGACCCCGGCAGTTGTTGCTGTAACTACCCAACAAATTGTTCGTAGACTTTACCCAGGCTATGCCAATCCAAGAGAAGAATTTTTAAGAAGATATTTCGGATGGCGGGGTTTGGATACTCCAAGAATTGAAGAAGAGTTGGTTCCCGCAGGTATTGGATCCGGAGTCATTGTTAGTCCAGAAGGATATACAATTACGAATGCCCATGTCATAACTGACCCAAGAACCGGGCAGCCTGTTCAAGATGTTACAGTTCAGTTGGCTGATAAAAGAGAATATAAAGCCCGTATTATCGGATTTGACAGGTCAACAGATGTAGCTGTTCTAAAAATTAATTCACAAGACCCATTGCCCCATGTAATTCTTGCAAATAGTGATTTACTTGAAGTAGGAGATGTAGTTTTTGCTGCAGGTAATCCATTAGGCATTGGTATGACTGTAACCATGGGAATCATTTCAGCTACACAAAGAACAGAACTTGGAATTTTAGATCAAGAAGGTGGATCTTATGAAAATTTTATTCAGACTGATGCTTCAATCAACCAAGGAAATTCAGGGGGTGCATTGTTGGATGCGAGAGGCAGGCTTATTGGGATAAACACAGCAATTATTTCTCAAACAGGGGCGAGTATTGGAATTGGCCTGGCAATACCCGTTAATATGGTTAGGAAAGTTCTCACGGATTTGGTAGAACGTGGAGGTATTCAGAGAGGCTTTTTGGGTGTTGAACTAACAGCTGTTTCAAGCGGGCAAGGAGGAGCAATTGTCAATAAAGTAGTACCGAGAAGTGCAGCAGACTTAGCTGGCTTTAAGATTGGTGATCGTATTCTAAAAGTCGGAGACAGAATAGTTGAGTCCATAAATCAATCAAAGTTGGCTATATCTCAAACGCAGCCCGGCACTAGAGTTCCAATTGATATTATCCGTGAAGGAAAAAAAATTACGCTATTCGTTACTTTAGATTTAATGGGAAGAAAAAATCGTATATCAATTCCTGGAGTTAATTTAGAATCGTTAAATAGTATTAATCGTTCAGAATTTGGGATACCACCTAATACCAAGGGAGTGGTTGTGACTGAATCCACTGGTGAAGCAGAGACTTTCAAACTTGGAGTCGTAATAGTTGAAATTAATGGATATCAAATCAACACGGTCAAAGATGTTGAGGAACAATTAAAAAAAGGAAATAACCGATTCTATGTTTGGTACAAGAATAAATACCGATTCCTTTCTTATCGTGTGCCTTAAATCAATTTTATTTCTCGTATTATTAAATTTTAAACCGTCATTGGAGTCGAAAAGATTATTATTTAGCAAGTATAGATATTATTTTGATGGACAACATGTTCTTGCGATTACCTAAGTAATACTTATTTTCTGTACATATTTATATTAAATAGAGATGTTTTAATCTCTCAATCTTAACTTCCTGGCTTAGTTGGCTTAATTGCTTTTAATTCTTCTGGAATATTGCCAGGTTCATAAGTTGGGAATTCTAAACGCATGAGTGGTTTAAATGGAATTTTTAAATTAAGACTTTCTGTGCTTCTATCAACAAGAGATGAAACAGCTAATATTTCAGCCCCAGTTTCTTTTAAGATGGATAATGCTTCGACCACCCTGCCTCCCTTAGTCACAACATCCTCAACTAATAAAATCTTATCCTTTTGTGTAATTGAAAAATTTCTTCTAAGCGCCAACTGGTCATTCACCTTTTCTAGAAAAACAAATCTACAATTTAATAGCCTTGCAACTTCTTGCCCGATTACAAGTCCTCCCATGGCGGGAGCAACGACTAAATTAGGTTTTGGTATGTTTAAATTTTTAATAAGTAATTCGGCAAGTCTAGTGACCTTATCTAGATATTGGCAAACTTGTGCACACTGAAAAAAGTGTCCACTGTGTAGACCAGATCTTAAAATAAAATGACCTGTAATTAATGCATTGGACTCTTTGAAAATTGAAAGTACTTCCTCGTTGGTTTTGTTAGACATAAATTTTTTAAAATTTGGTGCGAAAATAAATCTTTAGTATTAAAACTTCCTTAATTGGAAGCTACTGGGTTTTTCCATCCAATATTTACTTGAGGTCCCATATTACTAATTTGAGCTGATAAGTTCCTTATCTCCTCTTGGGATTCTTGAATATAATTATCAAGTTCACTTTGTGTTTTTTGAAGTTTTTTCACAATTTCCAAGTATTGATCGGATGATTTAAAATTTTGAATTTTTGTTCTGTATGAAGAACCATCCTTATCAAATTTACCTTTACAACTTTTGCAACAAAGACCTACGATTCTTCCTTCAAATGTAGATGATATCAAAGGATCAATTTTTTTTTGTGAAACGGGACAGTTTGTATTTATAGGTTTTTTGTCGTTGGTGGTTTTACCTGCAACTGAAACTGATTCTTCTAACGATTTTATGTTTTTTTGTTTTGAATTAAGATAATCTTCGATGATTGCTTTTTTTGTATTTCTTTTCTCAATAAGAGATTCGTATTCTTCGGTATTAACATAATGTTTTTTGAGAGCAATGGCACCATCAGTTGTCATTTTTGTTTGCCATAAGAAAATATTCTTCAACTTTTTCAACTCCTTTAGGTTAGAAATAGAAGCATCCGAGATTTTAGTCCCATATAAATTTAAATATTCTAGGTCAGATAATTTTGACAAATGATTGGTTGAGGAATCAGATATTGAGGTGTTCTCAAGATGCAGTCTGGTTATGAGTTTGTTTTTTGCGATCAGGGGGGCACTTTTGTCCGTAATCCCTGTCCGGGCTAAGTTCAGCCATAATAATTGATTGGAGATTGGGATAAGCAGATTAAGTTTATCGTCTGTAAACTTTTTGCCTAGGTATGAAGCATTAACATAAAGGGCATTTGTGTTTTGAGCAATTGGCATAGCTAAGATACCAGCGTTACGAATTTTTTCGAGTGCAGCAGGATCCGCCTTAGGGACAATGGGTAGTTTTGGTTGTAGTGCAACGGTCTTAGAAATAATTTTCTTGGGCATGTTTTCAAAGATATGAAGTGCTGCACTTTGAGAATCTGCATCTAGTTCTGATACTAGCATGTCAAATGATGCTCCAAGTTTAACCCAATTTTTCATAACATTTAACTCTTTTGGAGTAACAGGATTGTAATGATCTTTGTCTTCCATTGGCGGCATTGCTTCATCATCATCGGAAGGCAGCGTGATTCGAAAAATCAGTTCGCTCTCATCTACATTCCCTTGAACCAAAATATCGGAACCAGCCCCATTACCACCCGCAAGAAAATCTTTTTGTGTGTGTAGTTTTAATTTACCCTTACTTTTATTTGGTCCATGACATTCTACGCATTTTGCATCAAATACTGGTTGTATGATGCTGTGGTAGACCTTTCGGGACATCAATTCCTGGTTAGCAAAAGTAAATGAATATGAGAGGGCGACAGAAACAATACAACTAATGGACAGAAATTTCATAATTCGATTGGATAATAGTTAATGCCTGAATATTATAATATAACATTGTATTCGCAAGTTGAACCATTTCGTTATGTTAAAAAATTTAGATTGGAGTAGAGAACTTTGGTATGTTCTTTTTTTTGTTTGCCTCGGTTTTACTGTTTGGCCCTTAATGATATATTATATTGGGCAGTCCCTGGGACTATCCTATTTTATAGATTTATCATTAAGAACTTGGGCAGAGGAAAAAGTCTATGGTCCATTATCTTTTTTCAATTTTCGTGCCGGAGGTAGCTTACTTTTATTGTTAACTCCATTTATAGCAGCCAATTCAATTCGATTAATACTTTATTGGGCAAGGAAACAATATTCACACAATCTAGAAATCAATTAATAAAATTTTCCTGATGTTTACAGTAATTTGCATACAATCCATTGATAGAAATAAGTTCTTGGTGGCTTCCATGTTCCATAATTTCTCCTTTATCCAAAAATATAATTTGATCAGCCTCACGTATTGTACTTAGCCTATGAGCTATAATAATAGTCGTTTGTAACTTGGTTATTTGATTTAAAGCGATTTGTATATTTCTTTCAGTTTCAACATCCACACTCGATGTTGCTTCGTCCAAGATTAGTATTGGAGGTGATTTCAAAATCGCTCTTGCCAAAGTAAGTCTTTGTTTTTCTCCCATACTTAGCCTTACTCCTCTTTCACCAATAAGAGTATCTAGACCATGGGGTAGATTTTCTACAAAATTTAATGCATGAGCCATTTTTAACGCATTTAATATTTGATCATCGCTAGAAAATGGGGAGGCCAGTAACAAATTTTCCTTAACAGTTGTATCAAATAGAAATGGATCCTGAGAAACTAAACCAATATTCTTTCTCAGGTCACTTAATGTGAAGTCTTTAACATTTGAATTCCCAATCGAAACGACTCCTTTCTCAACATCATAGTAACGAAGAATGAGGTTTGCTATGGTGCTTTTCCCTGCACCGGTAGGCCCAACTAAGGCGGTAGTCGAACCGGATGGGACTGTGAAATTTAATTTTTTAACTATGGTTTGTCTTTCATCATATGAAAATGTGACATTAGAAAATTTTAGAGAATGATTTTCCATGGGGAATGAAATTGGAATTTGAGGATCATTTATATGAATTTTTTCATCCAAAATCTCAAAAACTCTTTCTCCTGATGCCTTCCCTGCAGAAATCATATTATTAATTGAAACGAGTTGCCTGACAGGTTCATAAAACATGTTCGCATATAATAGAAACGCAAAAAACTGACCTTTTGTAAAAGATGAGTCAGTCTCGAGTAGGTAAGCACCCATTCCAACTACAGCTAATATTCCTAAAGATGATGTGAAACTAGCACTTGGTCCTTGAATTGACCATCTGTACATAGCTTTTAGCGATCTAGATTCTAATTCTTTACTAGAAATTAAAAATCTTTTCTTTTCTCTTTCTTTTAGATCAAAAGAATGAATCAATCGATTTCCTTGAATATCTTCGACGAGTAGCGAATTCAAATCCCCTGATGACTCCCTGACAGCTTTCCAGTTCTTTTTGGAAATTTTAGAATAACGAAATGCCATAACAATCAAAACAGGTAATGGAAGGAAGACAAGAGAGGCTAGTCGTGGTTCCTGAATAAACATCATAATTGTAACTCCGCATAATGTTAAAATAGCAATTACGCCCTGTTCAGTTCCGTCCAGAATAGCTCTTTCAACGTTTTGTACATCTTCCACAACACGGGAGGCAATATCCCCACTTTTTCTTCGATCATAAAAATTAATCGGTAAACTTAGCAGTTTGTCATGAAGGGCCTTTCTTATTTTAAGGATAACCTTCTGTTCAAGTTTGTTATTTACTCTGATCCTAAGACAATTAAAGATTTCCTTAAAAAGAAAAAGACTACCAATAAAAAGAATTCCCTGAAGAAAGATTTTAGAATCTGTAATTCCCTTATCAAAGATTTCATCTAATACTTTTTGTATGGCAGATGGAACTAGCACAGATAAAATTGTAATTATAAATGCTAGAGAAAGGGTAAGAAAAAAAAGAGCTTTATGTTCAAAAATATATGCCGATACGCGACGGATAATTTTTTTGTTTTTGCGTTGTTTCATATGAAATGGTGAAAAGTAAAGAAACCTAATTATATTATTTTGACAAACATTGACGAAAACTTTGAGCAAGGTCCAACCGGTGCGATCCTCCGAGACTTACCATCACCATACCAAGCACACCCTTGCGGTTTATTACACCTTCCAAGGTTTATTGCTAAAATAAAAAAACATTTAGAAGGAGGTCTCCCTAAGAGTTATCAAAGAAATTTTACAAAAGGTTTTGATGGTTTTTTATGCCTCCATTTAGGGGTTGAGCCAGAAAGTGTTATAGAATGCGTGAAAAATGCAGATTCAGATGAGGATTTGGATATTAAATTAAAAAATATTTTCCCTGAAAATTTGGAGGCACATATATGGAATCGAAAAGTTGTTCAGATGGGCATGTCAGACATGGCCCTCGAGAAATTAGAAGAAATAAAAAAAGACTTAGATGCACAAAATAGAATGGATCTACGTTCTTTTGCTGATGTAATTGATTTTGATGAGGGGCGTATAGATTGATTTTATGAATTAAACCCTTTTAACAGTTAGCAGGGTAAGATCATCTTTGTCTCCTGATTCAGTTGAGAATGCATCTAAATCATTCATTAAAGATTGGTTGAAACATAAGGGATCCTCGCTTATGGAATCCGCTAACTTTAAACAAATTCTTTTCATGCCGAACTCTTCATTGGATTGATTTTGTGATTCCGTAACTCCATCAGTAAAGAAAACGAGCATGTCTCCTTTTTCAAAACTACAAGATTGATCTTCAATTACTTCGTCAAATAAATCTGAGGGAACCATTCCGAGTGCCATGCCATTACCCTTTAATTTTGTGACTTTCAATTTATCTTTAGTTACCTTTCCTAATAAGCCAGGCTCGTGTCCAGCTCTTGCATAAGTTATTGTATTAGCATTGGTATCAATTATTGCTAAGACCAAGGTAATGAACATGTCTTCCCTAATTCTTTCTTCTAGGTCATGATTTAATTGCATGAGGATTTCTTTAGGCGATCTTGACTTCTTTACATAATGTCTAAGATTTGTTTGACATAATGCCATTAGCAAAGACGCAGGAACTCCTTTTCCTGAAACATCTGCAACAGAGAATGCAAATTTAGTTGAAGATAATTTATAAAAGTCATAAAAGTCGCCACTTACTTGAGATGAAGGAACATATTGAGTGTCGATTAATAGTCCCTTAAAAGCAGGTGACTCTTTGGCAAGAAAAAGTTCCTGAACATCTCTTGCTAAGTTTAGGTCAGAGTCCATTCTAGTTTTTTCAACCCGAAGATTCATAGCATCTGCATTTTTGATTGCTAGTGCCGCCTGTTCGGCAAGTGAATTAACAAGCGACAAGTCAGTTTCGCTGAACGCTTGTCCGTTAGAAGGATTCGCAACTACAAGTACGCCAAGAATCTGATCATCATGAATTAAAGGAGAAAAAATAAGGGACCTTAGGATCAAAGAAGGGTCTTCGTGTTTAACTACCCTTGGATCATTTTGTGCAACAGGAACATAGACAGATTTCCCAGTTTTGGCTACTTCGCCAACAATGCCTTCCCCGTCCTCTAAAATTTCAGATGCTAAAATTTTTTCAAGGAAACGAGCACGAGTGTTATTTTTATCGGTAAGATTTCCTTTTAATTTTCGTTGTGGAGGAAAGAGGCCCTCAGTTGCAATACTTTGGAGTTTGCCTCCTGGTAGTTTTTCATAAACGCATGCACTCATCGCACCAGTTGTAATAACAGCGGTGTGTGCTATGCGTTGATAGAGATCTTTTCTGTTAACGCCCTCCCCTATTGCAACAGCGAGGTTATGCATAAAATTAACTACAATTTCTTTTTCCTGTTGCAGCTTAACCTTTTGGTCATGCAAGAGGTTATTTTCAGCTTTTGCTTTTCTGCGGCTATAACTCAACAACACTAACCCAATCACTAGACCGGAAAGAAATAAAAGCAGCGAATTCATGCAAGTATCCTGTTTAAGAGGAATCTTCTAATTTTTGCTCAAGGAACAATACAACATCATTAAACATTCTCGAATTTTTTTCATTAAGTTCCAATAGATTTTTATGAGCTTTGTAAATTATGTCTGGGGTTGCTTGGTTACTTTCTGATTTTGGTATTAAGCTATCTAATTGATTCTTGTTGGTAACAAACTCTGGACTAACATTAGCGATTTTATGGATCCCTAAATTTTGAACAGTTTCAAGATTTCGACCAATTAAATTAACCAAAGTAAGGTGTCCCTGATCATCTAATTTCCTTAACTCCAGCGCTAGGCCAACCAAAATTCCTAAAAATGTGCTGTCCATACTTGTGCAATGATGGAAGTCCACAACAAAACTTTTATTGCTTTCCTCTAGCATCTTGTGGAGAAAAGTGCGGAGGGGAGAGCAATTCAGATATGAAGCTTTTCCATTTATACTGACATAAACCTCATTATTTGCAGTACAAACTTGGTAGATAGAATTTTTGTTCACGCTAAAAAAATATCAATGCCAGAACATTACTGTATGGTATTTCTTTAAAAGTTATTCAGCAACACACATACTAGAAAATAAACTAAACATAATAAACCTCTAGAAGCTATTTTACATTTTCTACAGAACAGACTTTATAGCATTAAAATCGGGCAACTGTTTGGGGTCTTCAGACGACCATGAAAAAGTAATTTGTCCTTCTTTATTTATTACGAATGCAGATCGCATAGAAACCCCTTTGAAGCCTATAAAGTCTTCATACAAAACTCCGTATGATTTTGAGACTTCTTTGTTAAAGTCGCTAAGAAGAGAAAAATTTAGATTTTCTTTTAAGGACATCGCTTCTTGCGTAAAGGGGCTATCAACACTGATTCCGAATACTTTAGCATTTAAATTCTCATATGCAGATAAATCGTCTCTTACCGAACATGCTTCTTCTGTGCATACGCCAGTAAAGGCAAATGGGAAAAAAAGTAAGACAACAGAAGACACGCCTTTATGTGAGTCAAGCGTGACATCGTTGAGGCCTTCTGGCGTTTTAGTTTTTAAGGTGAAATTGGGGGCAGTTGTGCCAACTGATAATGTCATAATAAATGAGAATTTAGGGTTTTGTTAATAATAAATTAGCTAACGGACTTAGTGTTTAAAGCAAGCGCAATAAGTTTATTATTTAAAAGAAATCAAATTCTACGCTCGATGATTATAATCATACATACTATAGTAGCATGTTTTACTGTAGAATAAATGAGTATTAATAATTTGTTATCAAACACAGAAACCATTATTGGTGAAAAAGAATTGAGGGAAAAAGTTGCTCAAGGGAAAAAACTAAAAATAAAATTTGGAGTTGACCCAACTCGCCCCGATTTAACTTTTGGGCATCTTGTTGTTTTTAATAAATTAAAACAGTTTCAAGAGGCAGGACATCAGGCAATTCTTTTGATTGGTGATTACACAGCAAGAATAGGTGATCCAAGTGGCCGTTCTGATATCAGACCGGAATTAACTGAAAAACAAGTTTCAGAAAATGCAGAGACTTACTTAGAGCAGGCATTTAAAATCATCGACCCCCAAAAAACAATTGTTAGAAAAAATAGTGAGTGGTTTTCAAAAATGTCCTTCGCTGATTCTCTTGGTCTGGCAAGAAAAATGACTGTAGCAAGAATGCTAGAAAGGGATGATTTTGAGAAGCGGTATAAAAACAATCAGTCAATTTCGATGGTTGAATTTATGTATCCATTAATTCAGGGATATGACTCGATTATGCTTGATTCAGATGTTGAGATTGGAGGTTCAGATCAATTGTTTAATATGCTCGTTGGTAGATCATTACAAAAGGAAGATTCCAGGGAACCTCAAGTTGTTTTAACTATGCCATTACTTGTCGGTTTAGACGGCGTAAAAAAAATGTCCAAGAGCTATGATAATTATATTGCTTTTAATGATAGCCCTAGGGATATTTTTGGTAAGATAATGTCTATTTCTGACAGTACTATGTGGGATTATTATAAATTATTAGATTTACAAGATAATGATACAATAGAAGTCCTTAAAAAGAATCACCCCATGGAAGTTAAAAAAGAGTTAGCTTGTAAATTAACCGCACTATTTTATGGATTAGAAAACGGGATTAAAGAAAAAGAATCTTTTTCAAATGTATTTACGGAGAGAGAGAATCCCATAGATATGGAGGAATTTTCTTTATCCCTTAATTCATTGTCGTTTAGTAACACAATACTAGATATAATTTACTCTGCTAAATTATTTGATTCCAAGGGTCAAATAAGACGATTAATTCAACAGGGTGCCATTAAATTAGATGGTCAAAAAGTGGATAGCCCGGATCAGATAATTTCAAGTTCCGATGGTAAAAAAGAATTTATCATTAAGGCCGGTAAAAAGATTTTTTTAAAGGTTGTTAGTTAGGAAAGATTTTTTAAGAAAAGGTGCGGTTTGACTTTTTGAATGTGAAGTTATTTTTTTGACCGTTCCTTTGCAGATTACTTTTCCTCCGTCCTTACCTCCTTTTGGACCGAGTTCAAATAGAAAGTCAGCTTCGGCTATGATGTCAATATCGTGTTCAATTACGATCACGCTATTTCCTCCATCTACAAGTTTGTGTAATAACGATATGAGTTTTTTACAGTCTGTTGTATGTAAGCCGATTGTTGGTTCTTCCAAAATATAAAGGTTAGGTTTGGATTTTTTTAATCTTTTATACTTTTGTTTATCAATTCCATTCGCTAGCTCAGCAGCAAGTTTTAATCTTTGTGATTCTCCTCCTGATAATGTTGGAGAGATCTGGCCGAGTTTTATGTAACCTAGTCCAGTTTCAACCATTAAGGAAAAAGTTTCGTGAAGCATATGGTCAAATTTAAAAAATTCTGCCGCTTCCTCAAAAGTGAGCTCAAGAATTTCAAAGATATTTTTGGAATTCCATGTTAAATTTAGAATGTCATTTCTATACCTTTTACCTTCGCATTCTGAACATATAATATAAGAGTTAGGCAGAAAGTTCATTTCAACTTTTATTCTTCCTGCACCTTTGCATAATTCACACCGACCACCTTTTACATTAAAGGAAAAGTGACTTGGAGAAAAGCCGCGTGCTTTTGCTTCAGGTAGAGATGAAATCATCGTTCTTATTTGATTCCAAACTCCAAGGTACGTGGCAGGTGTTGACCTTGGAGTTTTACCAATCGGACTTTGCGTTACTTCAATTAACTTACTAAAGATATGTCCGTTGTGGATTGTCCCGTGCTCCAGAACGAGTTTTTTTGAATTTTCGTTGATTGCTTTTCTAACTGCATCAGCAAGAAAACCCCTTATTAAACTTGATTTTCCTGAACCTGAAACACCACAGCAAACACTCAATTTTTCTGTTGGTATTGATAGAGATATATTCTTAAGGTTCCTAAAATTAACATTTTCAATTTTAAGCCAGTCTGATGTTTTTTCGGAAAAACTTTTAGCGGGTAGATTGCGCCAATTACCACGAATTGGATGTTTAATTCCATTATGCAAATAATCAATTGTAGCCGAATTGGAATTTAACTTAATTTCACTGGGTTTACCAATTGCTGTAATATTTCCTCCTTTAATTCCAGCTTCAGGTCCAATATCGATAAGCAAATCAGCTTGTGAAATAGTTTCCGGATCATGTTCTACAACAATTAACGAATTCCCTTTTTTTTGTAAATTTCGCAAGGAGTCGATAAGTTTTTTATTATCTTTAGGATGTAAGCCAATAGATGGTTCGTCTAGAACATAAAGCACCCCAGAAAGATTTGAACCCAACTGAGCGGATAGCCGGATTCTTTGTGCTTCACCACCGGAAAGCGAAGACGTTTCTCGATTTAAAGATAAATAATTTAACCCGACATTGTTCATGAAATGGAGTCTTTCAAGTACTTCAGGAACAATCGCAGATGCGATTAATTTATCACGAGGATCAAGCTTTAGGGATTTTAGAAAACAGATTATTTCATTTGGGATAAACGATAGTAATTTGGGAAGGGAGACTAACTTGTTTCCCTTCCCCTTAAGCACAATATTTCGGCTAATTTGATTCAATCGTTCACCCTTACATTCAGGGCAAATGTCTCCGTTCTCCAGACTCCACCAGTCACCATTAGCAGGCAAATCGTCTTTCATCCAATCATAAATTCTACCGTATCCACGGCAGAATACACACCACCCTCTTTGTGAGTTCCATGATAAAAGACTTGGTTCAAGTTCTGGATAAGATTCTCCACTAACCATGTCTACCCTAGATGTGGAAAACCAAAATTTATTTTGACTTGTCGAACTAGCGATAAGAACTCTTCCTTTACCAAGCTTCAATGCTTCTAAAATATTTTTTTTAAGACTTTGCTTTGTTGGTATTTGTTCCCACTCAGATAAGAGAATTTCCACATTATGAACTCGGTACCGGTCAAGTCCCTTAAAACCACTTGTTTCATATAATTCATCATCGCACCTTACGATATTGTATCCCTTTTCTGCTGCCCAGTTTACTGCTGGTTTATGATGTCCTTTTCGGTTTGAAACAAGTGGGGCAAGTAAATAGACAGGCGAATGCTTTGTCGGTTTAAGTTTCTTTAGCGATCTTTCAACCTGAGTTACAATTTGAGATTCTGATGCAATTGATAATGGGTTTCCGTCGCGAACGCTTAATTGAATTCCTAGTCTAGAGTATAAAAGACGAAGAAACTGGGCGATTTCAGTTATAGATCCGACAGTGGATTTTTTAGAACCCCTTGTAATTCTTTGTTCTATCGCAACGGTGGGAGAAATTCCTGAAATGCTGTCAATCAAAGGTTTTCCAATTTGTTCAATAAATTGCCTCGCATAAGACGACATAGATTCCATAAACCTTCTCTGACCTTCAGCAAAAATTACATTAAATGCCAGGGATGATTTTCCTGATCCAGATGGTCCAGTTATCACGACAAATTTATTAGATGGAATGGAAAGAGAAATGTCATTTAAGTTGTTTTCATTCGCCCCTTTGATTTCAAGTTTTCGGTTAAAAGTTAATGCGCTTGATGATTTATATTTAGAATTCTGCATAAAATCATGATTGAGGATTTGTGCAGTGGGTGTTTTTAATTTTGCTATCTTTGATGGAGGACCAGAGGAAATAATCTTACCACCGTTTCTCCCCGCTTTTGGTCCAAGCTCAATTATCCAGTCAGATTGGGCAAGAATGTGAGGATGATGTTCCACAACAAACAAAGAATGACCGGTTTCGACAATGTGTTGTAAACTTTCTGCAAGAAGGCTTACATCCTGTAAATGTAACCCTGTTGTTGGTTCATCAATTATAAGAAGTGATGGCTTGGATCCTTTTTTTAAAGTAGTCATATATTTGACCAGCTTTAGCCTTTGTGATTCCCCGCCTGAAAGAGTATTTAAAGGTTGTCCAAGCTTTAAATACCCGAGACCTATTTTTTGGAGCGATTTAAGCTTACGAAAGGTTTTGGGTAGATTTTTAAAACATTCAATTGCTTCATCAATAGTAAGTCCAAGAACATCTGTTAAATTTAATCCGTCCAGACGCACTTGCAGAATGTCGTCTTTAAACCTCTTTCCATTACAATAATTACATGGAATTTGAATATCAGATAGAAATTGCATTTCTACTAATTCGTAGCCAATCCCACCACATGAATCGCATCTTCCATTACCTGAATTGAATGAGTAATCATTGGCTAAAAAGCCTAATCTTTTGGATGCGTCTGTTCTTCCAAATGCCTCTTTTATGGGTGTCCACGCATCTGAGTAAAGAACCGGGTTAGATCTTGGGGTTCGGACAACTGAGCTTTGGTCAATAAGTAACACTTCACTGAAGGGTATGTCACTGCTAACTGTCTTAGTATCCGATTTATTTTTCATTCCTTCATAAATGATATCGTTAACTAATGTAGATTTTCCTGAACCAGAAACGCCAGCTATGCAGACATACTTAGATAAGGGTATAGTAGTAGTTAAATTTTTGATATTATGCTTACAAACCTTCTTTAAGTGTAGGTGGGGATCCTTTTTTCTTATGATTCGTTTTTTGGTGTTTAGGTAAATTGGCAGGTAATCTTTATTAATCCATTTAGCAGTGATTGAATCCCTAAAGCCTTTGAGTTTATTAACCGTTCCATTAAAAGAAATTTTACCGCCCATTTTTCCAGGAAGGGGGCCAATTTCAATTACCCTATCAGCTGCGTTGATGACTTGTTCATCATGTTCAACAACACAGACACAGTTACCGCTATTAGCAAGCGACCTGAGTATCGATATTAACTTTCCCACATCAGTTCCATGCAATCCAATAGTTGGTTCATCGAGAGCAAAAAGAGTATCAGTTAATGAGGCTCCCAAGCATGCCGTTAAGTTGACTCTTTGTGTTTCCCCTCCACTTAAACTTCTAGCAGAACGATCTAGGCTGAGATATCCCAAGCCAACATCTTGCAGATATTTTAACCTTTTCTTAATGTTTTCTATAGCTATGTCCGCCTTCGGATCGTCTGTTAATTTATATTTAGAAATTTGAACAGATAAATCATCAATCGATAGTTTATAAAGTTCTGGAAGTGAAAAGGATTTCCATTTCCAGCATCTTGCTTCTTTATTTAGTCGATCTCCAGAGCAATTTGCACATTTGAAATACCCTCTATATTTGGACAAAAATACCCGGACATGCATTTTGTAAGCTTTTTTTTCAAGGGATTTAAAAAATCCCGTAATCCCAAACCAATTTTGATCACCGTTCCAAACGAATTCTTTTTGGTCTTTCGTTAAAGAACTCCAAGGACAAAGAATAGATATATTTTTTTCCTTACAAAAATTTAGTAGTTCAGTTTTAAAATGTCCGTAAACATTTCCAGAGAATGCTTTTATTGCATTATCTTTTAGGGATAGATTTTCATCTGGGATAACAAGATTTTGATCAATTTCAATTACTCTACCAAATCCTTTACAACTAGGACATGCACCCACCGGTGAATTAAAGGAAAAAGAAGACGGCGAACACGAGGAAAATTTATGCCCATTTACTGGAGACCTTAAGCCATCGTGTAAGGATAATTCGACAGTTCCTAATTCGTTTCTAATTTGTGCGATTCCG
>Ga0181568_10002805_pt1 | contig 15842 bp, 13 predicted proteins | sample 101ome_20_FD_133758 | JGI IMG/M metagenome (GOLD analysis project Ga0181568, IMG submission 133758) | Coastal salt marsh microbial communities from the Groves Creek Marsh, Skidaway Island, Georgia - 101404AT metaG (megahit assembly) | ecosystem: Environmental > Aquatic > Marine > Intertidal... | reverse complement strand
AGATTTAGGCCAAGCCACTTTCCTTTTACAGAGCCAAGCGCTGAGGTTGATATAAGTTATAGATTAGAAAATAATAAAATTATAGTTGGTGAAGGTGATAAGTGGTTAGAAGTTCTAGGGTGTGGAATGGTTCATCCAAATGTTCTAAAAAATGTAAAAATAGATCCTTCAAAATTTCAAGGATATGCTTTTGGAGTAGGTATTGATCGTTTAGCGATGCTTAAATATGGAATTACAGATCTAAGATCTTTTTTTGATGGAGATGTAAGATGGCTAAATCACTATGGCTTTGATGCAAATGATGTTCCAACAAATTATAGAGGTTTAAGCAAATGAAGCTAACCTTGTCCTGGCTCAAAAAACATTTAAATACAAAAGCTAAATTAAAAGAAGTAACTAAGGGTTTAACTGACATAGGTCTTGAGGTTGAAGAAATTATAAAACCTAATGATAATTTAAAACTCTTTAAAGTTGCAAAAATTTTAAAAGCAGAAAAACATCCTGATGCAGACAAATTAAAAGTTTGTGATGTTGATATTGGAGGTCAAGTTGTCAATGTCGTTTGCGGAGCTTCTAATGCTAGAGAAAATCTTTTGACAGTATACGCGCCTCCTGGAGCAACAATTCCTAAAAATGGAATGAAATTAGTGGTTGCTAAGATAAGAGGTGTAGAGTCTCGAGGAATGCTTTGTTCAGAGAGTGAACTTGGAATTTCAGATGAGAGCGAAGGTATTACTGAATTAAAAAATAAGAAAGTAGGAGAAAGTTTTTTTCAAACTAATGACGAAGAAACTATAGATATTTCAATCACACCAAACAGATCAGATTGTTTAGGAATTAAAGGAATAGCAAGAGATTTATGTGCTTACGGCTTAGGAAAAACTATAGAGAAAAAAAAATTAAAATTAAAAATAAACTCAAAGAAAAAAACAGAAGTTAAAATAGAAAAAAATTCAGGCTGTGAAGCTTTTGGCTCACTTTATATTGAAAGTGTAAAAAATTGCGAAAGCCCAGGCTGGCTTAAAAAAGACTTAGAATCCTTAGGATTAAAACCTATCTCAGCAATAGTTGATGTTACCAATTATGTAATGTTTGATCTTAACAGACCTATGCATGCATATGATGCAGATAAAATAGATAAAAAAATTATTGTTAGATCAGCTAATAAAAACGAAGCTTTTGATGCTTTAGATGATAAGCAATACAAAGTTACAGAAGGATCATGCTTGATAACTGATGAGAGCAAAATTCTTGGACTTGGAGGAATTATTGGAGGAAAATCTAGCTCTATAAATTTTGATTCCAAAAATATAGTTTTAGAGGCAGCAGCATTTGATCCAATCCAAATAGCAAAGACTTCGAAAGAGCTTAACATAATAACTGACGCAAAATTTAGATTTGAAAGAGGAGTTGATTTAAATTCGATACAAGAAGGTCTAGAATTAGCTGCTAAATTAATTACAGATATTTGTGGAGGCAAAATATCAAAAATAAATATTGCTGGAAAAATAAAAACTGAAAAGAAAAAAATAATTTTTAATACTAGTAATTTTGAAAAATTAATTGGATTTTCAGTCTTAACAAAGGACTGTGAAAAGATTTTAAAAAACCTAGGTTTTAATTTCAAAACGAAAAAAAATATCATTACATTAGAAGTTCCTAGTTGGAGGCCTGATATTTCACAGGAAGCTGATATTATTGAGGAAATTTTGAGAATTAAAGGTTTAGATAATGTTCAGTCTGTTAAACCAGATAGCAATTTTTCGAAACCAACTTTAACTTATAATCAAAAACTTTTTCATTTAGTACAAAGATCATTTGCAAGCCAAGGTTTTATGGAAACAGTTAGTTGGTCATTTACAGAAGGAAAATACAACGAACTCTTCGGAAAAAAAAATGTAAAGATCACTAATCCTATTTCGTCTGATCTTGATACATTACGAAGTTCGAATTTTGTCAATTTACTGAATCAATCAAAAAATAATATCGATAGATCTATTGAGAATTTTTCACTTTTTGAAATTGGTCCAGTTTTTCAAGAGGATTTAACCCAAACAACTATAGCCTCTGGAGTTATGATTGGAAAAAAAGTAAGCTCGTCTTGGATCCAGGAAGATAAATTGTTTGATGTTTATGATGCAAAAGAAAAATTATTTCACATATTGAGTGACCTTGGATTGTCAATTGATCGTTTATATATAGAAAAAAGTAATCAGAAATTTTATCATCCAGGTCAATCAGGCGATGTTTTTATAGGAAATAATAAAGGTCCTTTAGTAGGAAGTTTTGGATCAATTCATCCTTTGATTATAAATAAAATGAATATTGAAAAAGCCAAACCAATTGGATTGGAAGTTTACATTGATAATTTTATAGAACCTAAAAAACTATATAGAATTTCAAAAAAACAATTAGAAAAATCAAGTTTTCAAACTGTCGAAAGAGATTTTGCATTTATTTTTGACGATAAAATTCAAGCACAAAACTTAATGCTAGAAGTGAAAAAGATAGATCAGAAACTTATAAAATCTATAGATATTTTTGATGTTTATGTGGGTGAAAAGGTTGGTCAGGGAAAAAAATCTATTGCGATGAAAGTGGTTCTAGAACCATTTGATAAAACCTTAACCGAAAAAGAAATTGAAGAATTGTCTAATAAAATTATTGAATCTGTTTCTAGCTTGGGCGGCGTAATAAGATCTTAATGACAGAATTAAATCTGATAAGAAATTTTTCAATTGTTGCTCATATTGATCATGGAAAATCTACTTTAGCTGATCGTTTAATTCAAATGTGTGGAGGTCTTTCAGCAAGAGAAATGAAAGATCAAGTTCTTGATTCAATGGATATTGAGAGGGAAAGAGGAATAACTATTAAAGCACAAACTGTAAGATTAAAATATAAACATGAAGATGGACAAGAATACATTTTAAATATTATAGATACACCAGGTCATGTTGATTTTAGTTACGAGGTGAATAGATCTCTTGCAGCATGCGAAGGTTCACTTTTAGTAGTAGATAGTACTCAGGGAGTAGAGGCGCAAACATTAGCAAATGTGTATCAAGCTTTAGATAATAATCATGAAATAATTACTGTTTTAAATAAATCAGATTTACCAGCATCTGAACCAGAAAGAGTAAAATCTCAAATACAAGATGTCATTGGAATTGATACATCAAATGCAATTTTAGCTTCAGGAAAGACAGGAGAAGGTGTTGATAATATTTTGAAATCGATAGTAAAAAATTTGCCAGCTCCTTCTGGAAATAAAGACTCTAGTCTCAAGGCATTATTGGTTGATAGTTGGTACGATAGTTATTTAGGGGTTGTGATTCTTGTAAGGATAATTGACGGAAGAATAAAAAAAAAAGAACAGATTGTTATGATGTCAAATAATTCTAAACATGAAGTTGAGCGTGTAGGAGTTTTTACGCCAAAGCCAGTTGATATTGATGAAATTGGTCCTGGAGAAATTGGTTTTATTGTTACAGGGATAAAAGATTTATCTGATACCAAAGTGGGTGACACAATCACTACTTTTAGAAACCCAACCAAGGAACCCCTTCCAGGTTTTAAACCAAGTAAGCCTGTTGTCTTTTGTGGACTATTTCCAATTGATAGTAGTGATTATGGATTGCTTAAAGATAGTTTAGCAAAATTAAAGTTAAATGATTCAAGTATTGAATATGAGCCTGAAAACTCTACAGCGCTTGGACTTGGTTTTAGATGTGGCTTTCTTGGACTTTTGCATTTGGAAATCATAGTTCAAAGACTAGAAAGAGAATATGATATAAACTTAATAACGACCACCCCGGGCGTTGTCTATAAGATAGAGTCCAATGATGGATTAGTAAAAGATCTTCAAAACCCCTCAAGTATGCCTGACCCATCGTTGATTAAATCAATTAAAGAACCCTGGATTATAGCAACAATAATAACACCAGATGAATATTTGGGTTCAATTATAAAAATTTGTGAGGAAAAAAGAGGTGTTCAAAAAGATATGAGCTATTCAGGTAATAGAGTTGTTCTAAAATATGATATGCCATTAAATGAGGTTGTTTTTGATTTTTATGACAGGTTAAAATCTATTACTAGCGGGTATGCTAGTTTTGACTATGATATTAATGAATATCGCGAAGGTAGCTTAATTAAATTATCAATTTTAGTAAACGAAGAACCTGTAGATGCGCTATCAATGATAATTCACAAAGATTTTGCTCAAAAACAAGGAAGACTCATTTGCGAAAAGTTAAAAGATTTAATTCCAAGGCATCAATTTCAAATTCCAGTCCAAGCAGCTATTGGTGGAAAAATTATAGCGCGTGAAACTATTAAAGGTTTTAAGAAAGATGTACTTACAAAGATTCATGGAGGTGGAGCATTAGATCGTAAAAGAAAACTTTTAGATAAACAAAAAAAAGGTAAAAGCAGAATGAAACAATTTGGAAAAGTTGAGATACCCCAAGAAGCTTTTATAGGTGTTTTGAAAATTGATAAAAGTTGATTGTTTCTTAACTAATTTGAACTCGTTGATTTCTCAAGAATTTTTCTTTTAAGTTTTATTTTAGTCATTTCATTAATGTTTTTTACAGCTAAATCACCGAATTTATTTTTTATACGATCTAAAAATTTCTTATTTGTATGATATTTGTAAAATGCATTGTCTCTAAATTCAAGAATCTGTTCAGCTTTTAATTTTTCTGTAGGTAAAGGTAATGTATGATACGAATGAAAAGAATATCCTTCATAAGTTTCTGGCAATGCAATTCCACTTTTCTTAGCTTCATAATATAGTTGACTACCAGGTAATGCCATAGCTGCATAAGCATTCCATCCTGAAGTACAAAGTCTTTCACTAAGTTCATAAGTTTGTTTCATCGTATCAAGCGTATCTCCTGGTAATCCAAAAATATAATTTCCCATTACTTCAATGTCTGATTTATGAATTTGTTCAATTACCCTATCAACATCAACATCTTCAAATTTACCCTTAGCAACTTCTAGTCTTACATTTTTATTTCCACTTTCAATACCCAGGCAAAGCCACTTAATGCCAGCTTTTCGTACTAGTTCCAAAACATCTTGCCTCTTTACTGTATCTATTCTTGAGTAAGCCCACATTTTCAAATCATCATTTAGATTTCTTTCAGATAAATATTTACAAAGCGGTAAATAATATTTTGGATTTAGAAGAAACATTTCATCAACAATTTTTATCGTTTTAACTCCATATTTAAACAGTTTATCAAACTCTTTAATTATAAAGTCAGGTGACCAATATCTCATTTTGCTGTAAGTATTTGCAATACCTATTTCTTTAGTATCATCTCTATTGATAATATTTATCATGCAGAAATTACATTTAAATTGACATCCAAGAGATGTTTGTATTGCTGCATATGGAGATCTGTTATTTTCTATATATTCTGCATGCCACATTGGAGATCTATAAAGATCAAAAGGCTTTTTTTTGTAAGGTAACAAATCCCAAGCATATCCTGGAAGATCTTGATCCATTCTATCATTTGGAACAATTTTTTCGGCTTCGTTTATTATAATTTTATTATTGTTGTCTCTAAATGCTATTCCTTTGATACCCTCTAGACTTTCATAATTAAAATTTTGAAGTGATAATAGGTTCCATAATGTATAAACACCTTCATTTGTTAATACAAAATCAATACTATTTTCTTTTTCTAAAGTTTCTTTTGGAAGCGCTTGTGCATGTGACCCAACATAAACAATTTTTAAATCTTTTGATTTTGTTTTTAAGTATTTTGATAACTCTGTCGCACCACTCATACTTGTTGTGCCTGCATTGACATTTTGGCCGTATACTACAAAACAAGCTATTCTAGGTTTTAATTTTTTTATTCTCGATAAAACTCCCTCATAAGATAAATTTTCAGCGTTACAGTCTAGGATTGCAACTTTATATCCTTGCGATCTACAACTTTGAGCTAATAATAATGACCAGGTTGGGGTTTCGATTGCAGAATAATTTTTTGATAGATTTTGGTATATACCTTTCGAGTTTCCAGGTGTTACAAAAACAATATCGGTCATTAATTTATTCTCTCAGTATATTATCATTAAATAATTGTAAAGATTTTGGCAAAGTTATTTGCTATCATTTATTTGAAAGAATATGAAATTAAAAAAATTCTTTGGAGATATATACTTTTCAAAAAAATTATTATTAAATTTTAAAGACGATTTAATTTTCTGAATATCTTTATTTTTAATTATTTTAATTGCATCAAAAGTGTCTTTTGCAACAAAAAATCCTTCTTGTTCTTTTTTATTTAAATCATAGGGTAAACTTTCTTTGTTGCCTTTAACATTATTTAAAAATAAAAATTTAGAAAGTTTAGAAAACAAAAGTCTTTCTAATAATCCAAAAAAAGAACTTTTTATTCTTGGTTGCCAATATATAGGAATGCAACCGCAAGATATTGCTTCACTTACTCTATTTGCATACCTACCTTCGGTTTTATATGAAAGAGAATTGTTATTTTCATATTCTTCATATAATGCTGCCCGAGTACAAAAAAAAAATTTACAGTCTTTTAAAACTTTTTGATATTTATCGCTGGTATTAATAATAGACCCACTTCTTAAAGAACTTATAATAATAGATGAAAGCCGATTACTACCAAGTCTTAATAATGATGAGATAAAATTAATTCTAAAAATTTTATTTGACCCAATATAGCCAAAATCATAAGGTCTATTCAAAAATTTTTCAGTATCAAAATCAGTATTTTTTACCTGAGGCCATGTTGGATAAAATAAAAATTTGTTTGTATCATAATAATTGTTTGCCCATTTGACACCAGATTTTGTAGTTCCTATTAAAAATTTTGAATTTTTTAACCAAAAATTAAAATTTATTTCTTTTATTATATCTAGCGCGATTGCTATAGTTTTTAAATTTAATTTTTCTATTACCTCAGCAAGTCCCAAAGGATAAATGAAACTTTGATCACCAGGATAATTATTGGCTTCAAATAAAAAAACTGCATCCTTATTTTTTTCAGCAATTTTTTTAAAAGTTTCAAGGTTTAAAAAAATTTTATTATCCCTGGTTTCAAAATCAATTATTTCATGTTCTATGTTGAGGCTTTCAATTGAGGTTTTAAAATAATAGTAGGTGTCAGATTGTGCATTTATTAGATTTCCTTTGTTATGTAAAAATTGAGGAAAAACTAATACGATCTTTTTCATATTTTTTATTGAGTAAAGAGACTAATTGTATATAGGAATATTTGATTTAATACTAAAGTTAAAAATGAAAAAAAACCAATTAATTCGCTTTGAAAATAACGTAGCTAATTTGTTTAATGCTGCAAAAATTAAAGCTCCTGTTCATCTTTACAGTAATAATGAGGAAGATTTAATCACAATTTTCAAAAAAATTAAAAAAAATGATTGGGTTTTTTGTTCATGGCGCTCACATTACCAATGCCTATTAAAAGGTGTTCCAGAAAAAAAATTGATGAAAGAAATTTTAGATGGAAAATCAATATCTTTATGTTTCCCAGAATATAATATTTACTCATCAGCAATTGTAGGAGGGTCAATACCAATAGCAACTGGAGTTGCCTTTTCAAATAAACTATTAAAAAAAAAATCAAAGGTTTATTGCTTTATTGGTGATATGACCTCAGAAACAGGTATCATGCATGAATGCTTAAAATTTTCAGTTAATAAAAATCTTCCGATTCATTTTATAATTGAAGATAATAAAAAATCTGTTTGCACAGATACAAGAAAAGTTTGGTCATTAAAAGAACTTTCTTTTGAAAAAAAGAAAAACAAATTTATAACTTATTATAATTACAAATTAAAATTTCCACATGCAGGGGCGGGGCAGAGAGTTCAATTTTAGTTATGAAGTATTTTACTAATTTAAAAAAATCTATGAATTTTTTAGGAAAACAAAAAAACACCTTTTTTATCGGTCAAGCAGTTTCTGAGCCCGGCACTGCTATGTCGAATACTTTAAAAGATATAAAAAAAAGTAAAAAAATAGAACTTCCCGTTGCTGAAGAAATGCAAATGGGAATGACAATTGGTATGTTAATGACAGGCTTGGTGCCTGTAAGTATTTATCCTAGGTGGAATTTTTTATTATTAGCAATAAATCAACTTGTTAATCATTTAGATAAGTTAAAAGTAATGACAAATGGAAAATATAAATCTAAAGCAATTATAAGAACAAGTATTGGGTCAGAAAGGCCCCTCCATCCACAATTTCAGCATATTGGAGATTATACGGAATCTATTAAAAAAATGTGCAAAAATATTAATGTGGTAAGACTAGATGATCCAGATCAAATCTATCGAGAGTACAAAAAAGCATATTTGAGAAGAGATGGAACAAGTACTATTTTAGTAGAGTATGGTGATTATTATAATGAAAAATAAAAAAAATGATCATAACCAAAACTCCATATAGAATTTCCTTTTTTGGCGGTGGGTCGGACTATCCCGAATGGTTTAATAGATTTCCAGGTGAGGTAATATCTTCAACTATCAACAAGTATATATATATAACTTGTAGGGAGCTCCCTCATTTTTTTAAGCATAAATATAGGATTGTTTATTCGAAAATAGAAAACGTAAAAAAAATTGAAAATATTCAACATAATGCCGTCAAATCAATTTTAAATTTTTATAAAATTGATAATGGCATGGAGATTCATTATGATGGTGATCTTCCATCCAGAAGTGGTATGGGATCGAGTTCTTCATTTGTAGTTGGATTATTAAAAGCAATTTGTGAGTATAAAAATATTAAAATATCGAAAAATTTATTAGCTAAAAAAAGTATACATTTAGAGAGATCAATAATGAAAGAAAATGTAGGTTATCAGGATCAAATTGCTGCTGCATATGGAGGGTTTAACTCAATAAAATTATATAAAAATAACTTTAGTGTAAAAAAAATAAATTTTCATAAAAGTTTTGTAAATAATTTGAATCAAAACTTATTATTAGTCTATACAGGGATAAATAGAACAGCTCAAAAAATAGCAGGAAGTTATACAAAAAATTTACAAACTGTTAATAGAGAAAAAATTAAAAAAATTCTTTTTCATGTTAAAGAAGCAAAGACAATTATAAAAAAAAATTTAACTGATGACTTTGGTTTATTGCTTAATGAAACTTGGATTGAAAAAAAAAAAATGAGCAAACTTGTATCGAGCAGTAAAATTGATTTTTTGTATAAAAAAGCTATTGAAAATGGAGCTTTAGGAGGGAAACTTTTAGGAGCGGGTGGAGGTGGTTTTTTATTGTTCTATGTGCCTAAAAAAAATAGAGAAAAGTTTGATAGTTCCTTCTCTAACTATATTAGTTTACCAATAAAATTAACAAACGAAGGTTCAGAAATAATTTTTAATGAAAATAAAAAAAAATTTTAGTCATCAATTAATGGAAAATAATATTACGCTTTCAGATAGGAAAGTTGCATCCAATTATATTCTAAATAATGATATTTTTACTCAATCTAATCAAGTGAGAAAATTTGAAAAAGAATGGTCAAAGTGGCTAGGGGTAAAATATAGTGTATTTGTTAACTCAGGTTCATCAGCTAATTATCTAACTATGCTTGCTGTAAAAATCCTAAAAGGAAAAGGTGAAATTATTGTTCCTCCTTTAACATGGAACTCTGATATTGTTTCAGTAATAAATAACGGTTTTAAGCCCGTTTTCGTTGATATAGATTTAAAAAATTTATCAATGAACGCAGAGCAAATTTTAAAAAAAATTACACGCAAAACAAAAGCTGTATTTCTTACTCATGCCCAAGGTTTTAATGGTCTCTCCAAAGAGCTTTTGTCTTTTTTAAAAAAAAAAAATATTTGGTTAATTGAAGATGTGTGCGAGTCTCATGGCGCAAAATTTATTAACAAAAAAATTGGAACATTTGGAAAGATATCAAATTTCTCTTTTTATTATGCACATCATTTGTCCACTATTGAAGGTGGAATGGTATGTACTAATGAAAAAAAAATTTATGAATTGATTAAAATTTTAAGGGGGCATGGACTTTTAAGAGAAGCTGGAAATAAGTCATATGAAAATAAGATTAAAAAAAAGTACAAAATGCTTTCCCCAAATTTTATTTTTTTATATCCAGGATTTAACATGAGAAATAATGAAATCCAGGCCACTATTGGATTAAATCAATTAAAAAGATTAAATTCTAATAATTTAAAACGATCAGATAATTTTAAATTTTTTTTAAAAAATTTAGATAGTAAAAAATTTTTTGTAGATTTTGATATAAAAGGCAATAGTAACTATGCTTTTCCGATAATTTTAAAAGAAAAATCATTTCAAAATAGAAATAGATTAGAAAAATTGATGACGGAAAATAATATTGAATTTAGAAGAGGTAATGCAGGTGGAGGGAATCAAATGCGACAACCCTATTTAAAAAATATTATTTCACAAAAAACTTTTTTTAAATTCCCAAACGTTGAACATGTCCATAGCTTTGGCTATTATATTGGTAATTATCCTTCCTTGCAAAAAAAGAAAATTAACAAAATTGTAAAAATTTTAAATTCTTTAAAAATATGAAAGGTATCAAAGTTTTAAAATCTTCTATTTTTAAAGATCATAGAGGTTACTTGTGGACTTCGTGGGAGAAAAAAAAAATTAAATTAAAATTTAATCATGATAAATTTTCTGTATCAAAAAAAAATGTATTAAGAGGCTTGCATGGCGATTCTAAAACTTGGAAGCTTGTAAGTTGTGTGTTTGGTAAAGTTTTTTTTATTGTTGTTAATAATGATAAAAAATCTAAAGAATATTTAAAAAAAAAAACATTTATATTAAATCACAATAAAAATATTCAAATTTTAATACCCCCTAAATTTGTTAATGGTTTTCTATGCTTATCAGACAAGTGTGTTTTTCACTATAAGCTTTCATATGCTGGAAAATATTTTGATGTTAAGGATCAAATGGTAGTAAAATGGAATGATAAAAGATTAAAAATTAAATGGCCAACTAAAAAAAATTTGCTATTTAGCAAAAGAGATAAATGAAAAAATTTAATATTTTAATTACAGGAGGAGCTGGTTATATCGGTTCAATGCTATCAACAAAGTTAATAGCATTGGGTCATAGTGTTACTGTTATTGATGTGTTGAAATATGATTCACGGTCATTAAATCATTTATTTTTAAATAAAAATTTTAACTTTTTTAAACATGATATTAGAGATATTAAATTTATAAAAAAATTTATAAAAAAATTTGATTATGTAATACCTTTAGCCGCTTTAGTTGGCGCACCATTATGTGAAATTAATAAAAAAGAAGCAAAAGAGGTTAATCTAGAAGCAGTTAAAAAATTATTAGGAATTTTGAACAAGAAACAAAGAGTTATTTTTACCAATTCAAACTCTGGATACGGTATAGGACAAAAAAATAAATTTTGTGATGAAACATCACCTCTAAATCCAATTTCATTATATGGAAAAACTAAAGTAGAAGCAGAAAAATTAGTAAGTAGTTACAAAAATTCTGTAAGCTTTAGACTAGCAACAGTTTTTGGATATTCTTATAGAATGAGGACAGATTTGTTGCTTAATAATTTTGTCTTATTAGCATTAAGAAAGAAAAAGCTTAGTTTATTTGAGTCTAATTTCAGAAGAAATTTTATTCATGTAAGCGATGTTTGTGACGGAATTATTTACGCAATTCATAATTTTAATAAGTTAAAAGGAAATGTATATAATTTAGGCATGTCAAAGGCTAATGTCACAAAATTAGAAATTGCAGAAAAAATACAAAAACAAATTCAAGGTTTAAAAATTACTTTTGTTAAAAACAAAAAAGATCCGGATAAAAGAGATTATTATGTCAGCAATTCGAAAATAGAAAAAAAAGGATTTATTGCAAAAATTTCTTTAGATCATGGCATTAAAGAATTAATTCAAGTTTTCAAAGAAAATAAATTTTTTGTAAATAATTATTAATTTTAAAAATTTTTACAAATTTTTAAAAAATTATTATCAAATAACTTAAATTTAAGGTTACTTTTTTTTGCACACTGTTCATCAGTAATACTATCACCCACCATTAAGGATTGTGAGATATTTAATGGCCATTTTTTTAAAATATTTTTAATCATCCCATTATTTGGTTTGCGTAAATTACTTATTTTTTTATATTTTTTTATTTTTGCATCTGGATGGTAAGGGCAATATTCAATATCATTTATAAAAATATTGTTTTTTTCTAATTCTTTTTTAATAGCAATTTGAAATTGAATAAAGTTTTCTTCACTATAAAAGCCTCTTCCAATACCAGATTGATTAGTTATGATAAATATATAACATTGTTTTTTTGCAATATGTTTCAGCCCAGAAATAACATTTTCTTTAAATTTTAGATCTTTAATTTTAAAAGTGTAACCTTTGTCCTCAATCATTGTGTTATCTCTATCTAGAAATAGAGCTCTTTTCGTTAAATATTTAATTAAATTTTTCTTTGCAAAACTTAAATTTTTTGGTGTTCCTATATCTAAGAAAAAGTTATTATAGAAAATTCCAAGAGCATCATTACTTTTTATATAATTTGGAATAATTTCTTCTTCTAAAGATATTTTTTTATTTTTAGGTATTTTTTTTAATAAAAATTTATTAAATTTATAAATTCCACCATTGATTTTATTTGATTTTGAAGAATAAAAAACTTTATGATTTTTATTTATATTTAAAGAAATTAGTTTTTTATTAGATTTGTAGTTTGTGTTTTTGGATAATGATAATAGTATTTGATCTTTTTTAATTTTTTTACTTAAAAGACTTTTATAATTTATATCAAAATACGTATCTCCATTTACTACTATAAAATTATTAGAAATTTTTTTTTCGATAAGTTTAAGACATCCACCTGTTCCTAGTGGTTTTTTTTCAACAATACATTCAATATCAACTAAATTTATTTTTTTTTTATGATACTTTTTTTTTAAAATTTTGCCTTTATAACCTGCGAGTAAATAAATTTTATTTATTGAATATTTTGATATGTTTTGGATAAGCAAATCTAAAAATGTAAAAGAACTAATTTTTATTAATGGCTTAGGCAAACCTTTGGAATATTTTTTTATTCTTGTTCCTTTACCACCCACAAGAATTACAACATCAATGTTTTTTGTTTTTTTCAATTTTTTTAATTTTGTTTAATAAAATTTTGCAAGAAATATAGATGAAGTACAATATCCCTTCAGGAATCAAAAAAAAAGCTGCCTGCTTGTTGTATGCAAAACATTCATTTATGTTATTAGAGATTGTTTTAATAAAAGGCATAAAATTGATTGTTTTCCCATACATTTTATAACTCTTTATAAAATAAATTCTAAGGTACCATAATGGCAAGTTGTCAACTTTTTTACGATTATTTTGTTCAACAATTTTTTTATGCAGAATGGGAAAATAAACACTATCTTCATATTTTTTTAGCTTGTTAATAAAATTTAATTTAATTTTCTCAAAATCTTTTTCATTATTTAATAAAAAATTAATTTTTTCATACATTTCTTCTTTATTTTTAAATGTAGGTATTTGATTATTTTCATAAATAATTTTTAGAGAGGGAGAGTTCTCCGATAAACAAAAAGTATCACATAATGCTGACATCATAATTCTACCTTTGATGTTATAATATTCAAAAGGATAAGTTTTGTGAGAGTAAAATTTATTTTTTTTACCTGCTTTTGAAAAGTTTAATACTATTTTGCTTTTGTTGATATAAGTTACAATTTCTTCAACTTGAAGAAAACCATATTTAGATGGTTCTATAATTTTGACATTAATTTTTTTAGATATTAAGAAATCTAAATATTCTTTTCTATCAGCTTTTAAGGCTCCAAAAAAAATTACATCATAAATTTTTTCTTCATGTGTATTATAAAATATTTTTTTACTACCTTCCAAGAACCAAAATTCTGCATTTAATGATTTTGTTTTGTAATTATAAACATCAATTAGATCTGTAGCTATTACACTGTTCACAGCTAAAGAATTTATAGAATTAACTTCATGAGTATCAAAGTCATCTGTAACCATTAAAAATTTTTTTTCACAATTAATTTTATTTATAAAATGATGGTTTATTAAAGATAAGTAATCTCCTTGAAAATAAATAGAAAAAATATTTTTTTCATTGATTATGGAATTAATTTTTTGGATTATTTCATGTTTAGAATAATTAAGATTTTCATCTATAAAAAATAGGCTAACATTATCGTAAACATACGAAAGCTTAGCTTTAATATTTGGAGAATAAATTTTTGAATTATTATTTAGTATTACTAATGTATTCCGCATAATTTTTTATATGCTATCTTCTAAAAAGTTACACAATATTTGACCCAGAAAAATCTCTATGACTTGAATAATTGAAGTAGTCTTGCTTGGTATTAATACTATATTTTTAGTAATTTTTTTTAATTTTCCACCATTGTTTCCTGAAAAAGCAAAAAATCTAACCCCCATTTTTTTTGCTATCTTGCATGCCTCAATAATATTTTGACTATTGCCTGATGTTGTTATTGCTAAACATAAGTCGCCTTTATTGGCTATTGCTTCTATTTGCCTTGAAAAAATATATTTAAAATCAAAATCATTGCCTATTGCAGTTAAAGCTGAAGTATCTGTAGCTAGAGATATTGCAGGGATAGCTTTTCTATTTTTTTTATATCTAACTGTAAGTTCAGTTGATAAATGTTGAGCATCTGCTGCGCTACCTCCATTGCCAAAAAAAATTATTTTATTTCTTTTTTTAATAGATTTAAGAGAGTCTATGCAAAGTTTTTTAAAAATTTTCGAGTTAATTAAATTTTTTTTGTTAAGAGTATTTTTTAGCTCAACTAACTCTCTATTAAAAATAAGATCTATTTTATTTGCCATATTATAAAATTACTTTTAATTAGTTTGATTAGATGATCAAACAGATAATTTCAATTCCTTTCCTATATGCTAATATTGAATAAATATTAATCAAAAATCTGACGGTTTTATGAAAGACTACTTAATTATTATTGATCCTGGAAAAGGCTGGGGTAACTTTGTGTCAAAACTGAATGCTTTTTCAGAATTGTCACAAAGGCTAGAGTCAAAAATAATTATTTTTACCAAAAAAAGTACTCAGGCAGAGTCCTATCTTAAATATGCTAATTTTGTCCAAAAAGTAATTTACCTGGAAGACCTTGGAAGGGGATTAAAATCTTTAAAAAAGAATTTTTTTAATTTTATTAAAGATTATAAAAAATTAAAAAAATATTCAAAATATAATTGTTATATTTTCCATACATCTCTTAGATATTTAATCTATGCGAAATTAGTCAGATTTAATAAAATTTTTTCTTTAGGATACAGATTCCAAAATTTTTTTTTAAGTAAAAATTTTAAGTTGTATAAAAATTTTTGGTCAAGAGATTATCCATGGGACAAAGAAGCAAGTGAATTTGTAAAGAAGATTACAAATAATCAATCAATAAAATTTAAACCATTTATTTTAAAAAAAAATAAAAAAAAAAATTTAATATCTATTTGCATTGCAGCTTCGGGACCAAGTCGAAGATGGGGAATTAAAAATTTTATTAAAGTTATTGAGTATTTTATCAAAAAAAATAATAAATCATTTTTAATAATAAGTGGAAAAGATCAATCTGATGATGAAAAAAATATTAAAAACTATTTTAAAAAAAATAATAAATGTAGGTTTGTTTTTTCTTCTCAAAAAAAAATAGCAGAGGTCATACCATATCTTTTAAGGTCAAAAGTTTATGTTGGAAATGATACTGGCTTT
>Ga0181568_10002804_pt1 | contig 15843 bp, 15 predicted proteins | sample 101ome_20_FD_133758 | JGI IMG/M metagenome (GOLD analysis project Ga0181568, IMG submission 133758) | Coastal salt marsh microbial communities from the Groves Creek Marsh, Skidaway Island, Georgia - 101404AT metaG (megahit assembly) | ecosystem: Environmental > Aquatic > Marine > Intertidal... | reverse complement strand
TTTACAAGATGAAATCGGTGATGTAATGACCATGATTGAAATAATGAAAATGAGTGGTCTGGTTACTGATGAGCAAATTGCAGATAGAATGGTTGAGAAAAAAGAAAAATTAATGAAGTGGAGCATGTTGTTTAGCGATGAAGATTGATTTCGACGTAGATATTGATATGGCTGATAGAGACAAGTTTTTAAAACTTGTTAAACATGTTCCAGCAAGTATCAAACGAGATGATGAGTTTGATAAACATAATACTGGTGTGTATTTTCAACCTATTCCATTCTTTCCTATTGAAGGCTACAGCACTATTGACCACAAAGAAGCAGAAGAACTAGGTTATTTCAAAGTAGATTTTTTGAATAATAGTGTTTACAATGAAATAGAAAGTGAGGCACATCTAGATAGACTTCTTAACAAAGAGCCAATGTGGGAATTATTTGAACACAAAGAAATAGTTGAACAATTATTTCATATTGGTAATCATTTTGACATTATTAAACAACACCCACCTACAAGTGTTGACCAACTAGCAATGATACTTGCAATGATTAGACCAGGTAAAAGATATCTAGTCGGTAATACTTGGGAAGTTATAGAAAAAGAAGTTTGGGAAAAAACAGACGAATACTTTTTTAAACGCAGTCATGCAATAGGATATGCAATGGTTATATTGGTGCAGTTGAATTTGATTGTTGAAAAAGTTTAACTTCCCGGCGGTATTTTTTTAACTAATTGTATACTTCTTCTTTTTATTCTTTTCTTTAAAATATTTTGCATACTAGTAACAGGTCCGAAAGAAATATCTGTTTCTTTCAGCATAAATGTACGCAACGTATATTGAAGTTCTTGCATTTCTTTAAATAAAAATATATCTATGGGTAATTGTCTATTACTTTCCCACCACCACAAATCACCATATTCTAGCATTAATTTTTTATGTGCATCGTTCCTACAACGTTCTATATCGTAAAAACTTATAATTTGTGCGTCTTGATTTTGTACTATTCCTACGAATTCTTTTTCGTTAAATAGCAATCCAGTAAGGAAAGGAAACTTGTCTTGTAGTTCTGTCTCTTTAGTCATCAAAATTATTTATAAGAAGATAGATAAATACTGTAATAATAAAGGTATAGATATATGTCAAGTGGAACAGCACATACATTATATAATTTAGGATATCAGTCTGTGGATTTAGTATTAACCACGGACGGAATAACGGTGGATAATAGACCTATGAATCAGACAAAATTAGTAGTACATAAAGGATTAAACAATACATTGCAATTTTTTGTGAGAAACAGAGACAGAGTTTTACAAAATATTGGCACAAAAACATTGTATGCTAGTGTTATAAATCCTAATACAAGTAGAAGAGTTGTATTTAAACCCTTGTCTTTAGTAAACAGCGGTACAACAGGTGAAGCAAGGTTAGACCTTAATGTAGGTGACCTAACAGACCTAACACCTGGAATTTACCAAATTGCAATTACTGAAAGTGCAGACAATGGTGCAACTGAGTCTCCTTTGTACGCAAATCAAAATGACCGAATTATAACTGATTTAGAAGTTAAGAGCAGTATGCAGTATCAACCTGCACCTACTCAAACTAAATCAGTGTTTACTCAAACACAAAACACTGACTTAGGTGATTCAGCAAATACATTTGTAACAGCCGCTATGTACGGTAATCAAAATAAAAATTATCGACACAGTAAGCATACAATAGCATTTTATATGACAGACTTTGTTGGTAATGTTACAATACAAGGTAGTGCCTTAGAAACAGCACCAACACAAGAATCAGATTGGTATGGAATCAATGCTCAAGGAGACTTTGGTCAAATAAAAATTCCTTATGCATCTGCATTTAGTGGAGTTGATCCTTTTAATTTTAAAATTAACACTAATTGGATTAGAGTACAATTTGATGTAACATCAGGATCAATGGACAAAGTATTGCTTAGAAATTAATTGACTTCTACTTACAAGATGTTATAATACAGTTATGCATCATCATGAACTAGTAGATCAGGTACACAGATTACTTATGGACAATTTGCCATTGAACAGTGGCAAAACTCCTAGTGGTTGGACAACATTTAATTGTCCGATGTGCAGTGATAAACGTAAACGTGGTGGTGTTATACAATCAAACAGCAAAATAAGTTATCATTGTTTTAATTGTAACTTTACAACAGGCTGGTCTCCAAGTCCAAGACTAGGACAAAAATATAAAAAATTAGTTGAAACATTGGGTGTTACTGCTAAAGATATTCACAGTGTTGTTTTAAATTTAATGAAACATGGTGAAGAATTAGAAGTTGAGGAAGTTGGCGATTATGTATATAGTGCCGCAGAATTCAAACAAGTACAATTACCTGATGAGTGTTCTTTAGTTGAAGACTTAGATGATAGTCATAAAGTAAAACAATATGCAATCCAACGTGGGCTATTAGGTAAGTTTCCGTTATTACATTTTAATGATAGTATGTATAACGCAAGGCTTGTTGTTCCTTTTATGTACAACAACAAATTAGTAGGCTGGACTGGCAGACATATAAATCCACCAAACAAAGAAACAGCAAAGTATCTTAAAAATCAACAAAGCGGATATGTATTTAATATAGATAGATTTGTAGACAGTAACAGAGATTTTGTTATAGTCACTGAAGGTGTATTTGATGCAATACTTATAGATGGTATCAGTGTATTAGGTAATGGTGTTACTGCTGAACAGGCTCATTTGATTGACAAATTAAACAAACGTGTTATATTATGCCCTGACAGAGATAAAGCAGGAAAGGACTTAATTGAAAAAGCAGTTGAGTTAGGATGGGAAGTAAGTTTTCCACCTTGGCACAAAGATTGTAAAGATGCCGCAGATGCTGTGGCTAAATATGGTAGATTACTTACAGTAAATAGTATTATTAAATTTGCGAGTGACAATAAAGTGAAAATACAAGTACAGGCAAAAATGTTATGAAGTTATACGCAAACGGTTGCAGTTTTACTTATGGCATAGGCGAAGTACATGATAAGAATGGTGTAAGATTGCCTGCGTCTAAAGAAACATGGCCTTATTATATGGATTTGCCATATGACGAAATAATTAATGATAGTATTTCAGGTGGTAGCAATGATAGAATTATTAGAACCACAATGGAGTGGTTAGATAAGAACAAAGACAGCATAAAAGATACAACTTTTATTATACAATGGACAATGCCTTTTAGAAAAGAATATTACAACAATATTGTTGATACTTTTGTTCATGTAGCAAACGGACAAGACAACACAGTAGGTATTGGTTTTGAAAATGATATTAAAGGTAGCAAATTACGAGATACTAATTTGTACAAGTTATACAAACAGTATGTAGAAAAATATTTTATGCATGTAACTTCAGAACAAAATATCATAGTAGAGTTTTATAAGAACATACTGTTATTACAGCATACATTTGAAAAACACAATGCAAAATATCTTTTTACATCATTGTCTGCTCAGTGTCATCCATTCCAGGAATTTATAAACATTTACAATGCAGGCACATTGTCAAGTTGGCAGTTAGATATTATAAATGTTTTAAAAAAAGAAATAGACCAATCTAAATGGTCTAACGGCACATTGTCAACTTATATGGAACGTAATTTTATTAGCCAAGAAGATAAACATCCAAACAAAGATGGACATAAATTAATAAGCAAACGTCTTTTTGAAGACTTAGAAAGGATATATGACTGAACTACAAGATTACAATGAAGAAATACAAGAACTGTTTCTAAATTTTTTAGTAACAGATCCTGAACTGTTTGTACGAGTAAACAACATTGTTGAGCCGTACATGTTTAATAGAAAGTATCAGGAAACAGTTAAGTTTTTAAAAGAACATGCTACAAATTATAGTAGCATTCCTACTATTGACCAAATAAGTGCAACAACTAATATAGAATTAAAACGACTAGATGATATTAATGATAATCATACTGAGTGGTTTTTAGACAGTTTTGAAAGATTCTGTCGACATAAGGCATTGGAAAAAGCAATATTAGAAAGTACAGATTTGTTAGAAAAAGCAGATTATGGTGCAGTAGAAGGAAAGATAAAAGAAGCAAGTCAAGTAGGGTTAGTAAAAGATTTAGGTTTAGACTATTTTGAGAATCCTAAAGAAAGGCTACAGCACATCAAAAGCCAAGCAGGAGCAATAGCAACAGGTTGGAAAAAGTTTGACCAAAAGTTATATGGCGGATTAAACAGAGGTGAAATTACAATTTTTGCAGGTGGCTCTGGTGCTGGTAAAAGTTTGTTTTTGCAAAACTTAGGTGTCAATTGGGCATTAGCAGGATTGAATACTGTTTATATCAGTTTAGAGTTAAGCGAACAACTTATCAGTATGCGACTAGATGCAATGGTTAGTGAATACAGCACAAAAGAAATCATGCGTAACATGGATGATGTAGACCTAAAAGTTCGAATGAAGGGCAAAGGCGCAGGTAAGTTTAGAGTTAAACAGATGCCTAATGGTGTAACTGCTAATGATATTAGAGCATTTGTTCGAGAATATGAAATAAATGCAGATGTAAAAGTGGATGCCGTATTAGTTGACTATTTGGATCTTATGAGTCCTATTAGTGCAAGAGTTAGTCCAGGCGATTTGTTTATTAAAGACAAATATGTATCTGAAGAATTGCGTAATTTAGCAGTAGAAAGAAACATATTGCTGGTAACAGCATCTCAGTTGAACAGAGGTGCAGTAGAAGAAATAGAATTTGACCACCATCATATTGCAGGTGGTATATCTAAAATACAAACAGCAGATAATGTTGTGGGTATTTTTACTAGTAATGCTATGAGAGAACGTGGTAGATATCAAATACAGTTTATGAAAACACGTTCAAGTAGTGGTGTTGGCAGTAAAGTAGATTTAAAGTTTAATCCAGACACATTGAGAGTAGAAGATTTAGACGAAGATGAAGAAGATGCAATCAGTGTAACATCTAGTGGACTGTTAAATCAGTTAAGTAGGAATAAAAGTATTACAGCAGACGAGCCTGAAACACAAGACACTGTGAGCCAAGCATTGAACATGCGTGAGTTTATGAAAAAAAATGACCTATAAATGATAAATACAAAAACATAGGGAATTATATTATGTCACTTAAAAAATCTAGAAGTATATTAGAAGAATTGCAACAAATTTCTGTTGACAGAGATAAGCATTTCGTCTTGGAAAATAGAGTAGAGCATATAGTGACTAGTGTACAAAATTTAAAAAGAATGCTACACGAATCTTACAGTCCAGAAGACGCATTAGACTTAGAACGTAGATTAATTAATAGTATTAAAAGCGGCGATTCTAAAAAATTCTCTAGAGGTATTAAAAAAGTTACAGAATCTATAGAGAATAGTAATGAAGATCTTTGATATTTTAAACGAAGCACCTCCGGCACAAATGTATGCTAAAGCAACACCAGGCATATCTAATGACGATATGGCGGCTGGCAGAGTTTCTGACTTGTTAAAAGCAAGAAAAAGCCAAAAACTTGTACAAAAACAAGCCGATACCAATAAAGAAAAATCAAAGAAAAGTGGCATAATGGGTAAAATTGGAAAAGAACGTACCCAAGAAAGAAACATACAAAACTTAGTTTTAGCCGCACCAAACGGATTATATTATCAATACATCCAAACTGGAAAAGGAAAAACAGGTTGGCAATGGCAAGAACTTGCTCCTAGTAATACAGTAAAGAAAGCCGGGACAAAGCCATTCAAAACAGATCCTCAAAGGAAAATGGCAGGCACATATCCTTTAAAAGATACAGATTCTTTGTCAATGAATTTAACACAAATGGCTAAAGGTGTAAAACCACAAAAAAGATATTGGGATAAAGTTAAAGACAAAGCCGTTAACGCAATAGGCGGTCCGTTAGCAAGTAAAACAATGAGTGACCCAGAAGCAAGTATGGCACAGAAAATTGGTGGTGTAGCAGGTGCGGCATTAGGCAGAGGGATGGCAAAGTTAATACCAGGTCCTGCCGGAGCACCAGAAAAATTAAAAGATCCAACAAAAATAGCAACCATGGATTTAAATGCATTTCAAAAAAGAATATTAGACCAGGCTAAATCTAGCGAAGAGAAAAAACAACTTGCACAAGACTTTTTAGCCCAAATGCAACAGCAACAGGCTAAAGGTGTTGATGTAGACAAGTATGTAAATTCTTTAGGTCCTATAATGAAAGCAACTGGTCTTAATAAAGAAGATCCTAAGTTCTATCAAGACTTTGTTACAAAAGCAAGAAGTATGAGATTAGAAGCATACAAGTATCTTAACAAAATATTAGAAATGACAGGTATTACTTGGGAGCAGTTAGGCTTTAAAGTTGTTCTCGCTGAAAGTAAATCAGATTATGTATTGCTATTACCTATTCAAGAATTAAAAGAAGCAATAGAAATTGAGAACTTAAAAGTATTAGCAGGAGTTTAATATGAGGTTTTTAGAAATATCTAAACCGCTAGTAACTCAACTAATAACTGAATCTCTTATTGCAGAAAACAAAGACGGTAAAAATACTCACCTTGAACATCTAGAAGATAATATCTTTAATAAAGGATATCCAGGAGCCAAAGAAGCAGTAGACTATCTATACAGTTTACATCAAATGCTTGAAGGTAATTCTAATGCACCAGTTAATATGACAACCAAATGGGATGGTGCTCCAGCCATTGTTGCTGGTAAAGATCCACAAACAGGCAAGTTTTTTGTAGGCACAAAAGGTGTGTTTGCAAAATCTCCAAAATTAAATTTTACAGATAAAGATATTCAAACTAATCATCCTGACAAAATGAAAGATGGAGAAATGCAAAGTTCTGAAGGTCTAAGAAGCAAGTTAAGAAATGCCTTAAAATATTTAAGCAGACTAAATTGGGACACAGTTGCACAAGGTGATATGCTTTATGGCAGTAAAGAAGATATTAAAACAACTACTATAGACGGTGAAGAGCATTTAGTGTTCAAACCAAATACTATTACATACGCAGTGCCTAAGAACAGCGAATTAGGAAAACAAATTTCTTCTACAGACTTTGGCATAGTGTGGCATACAGAATATACAGGCGGTTCTACACTTGCAGATACTCAAGCCAAATTTGGTTTTGATAGCAGTGTGTTAGGACAGGCAAATGGTTTATGGCACAGAGATGCACTTATAAAAGACCTTAGCGGAACTGTAACTTTTACTAAAGAAGAAAGTAACGATATTTTAAATAGTATTCAAGAAGCAGACAATTATCTCAAAAGCATTAATGCTGACACATTTAAATGGTTACAAACAGGTGCAGACATTGGTAGTAGTATGAAACGTTCAGGCGAGTCAGGTATGGAGTTTTTAATACAATTAAAAGCACATGCCAATAATCAAGTACGTCAAGGTAAATTTGATGAACCTACAAAATTTGCAAAAGATTTTGTAACCAAGTATGTAAATTTTTGGACTAAACAAATTGATGACGTTTCAAGCCAAAAAGCCATTGATGCTAAAACAAAAATTATGGTTGATGGTGTTAGAACAATCAAAGAAAACATTCCACAAATTATTGCTGTTTATGATTTATATTTAAAACTCATAGAAGCAAAAATAAAAATTATTAGAAAACTAGAACAAATTAGACAAATCGGAACCTTTATACAAGACGAGAACGGATTCACATTAACTGGCGAAGAAGGCTTTGTTGCTGTAGACAGAATGGGCAGTGCTCTTAAGTTAGTTGACAGGTTAGAATTTAGTAGATTAAATTTTGGTTCCGGTAAGCCAGGTTCATAATGTACGAATTTCAATTAATAAATGAAGAATTAACAGAAAGTAGACTGTATAGAACAACAGGATCCTTTGGTAACCTCACAGGCAGAACTATTGCAGATTTATTGTATTTGCAAACATTAATGATGATGATGTTTGTGCAAGATAAAGAACAAAGAGATTATGGTGTAGCATATTGTAGAAAAACTGCTTCTTATGGACCATACGCGGCATTTAGAACTAGTGCAACAGATTTATATATGTTAGCCTTTGCAGTAAATCAACCTGGATACAAAAGTTTAAGAATCAAAGGCAAAGATGAATCTTTTCTAAAAGGACTTATGTTTCAAAATAGAAAACATTATGGATTTATAAGAAAAATGGGAAACATAGAACCTAGCAGAAGTGAATCAGGTGCGTTTATTATACGTTTAGAAAACCAATTAAAAATTAATAATCCTCTTTATAAACAATTAAGAAGATTAATTTTAGATTGGGAAGATTTAAAATACAGTCAAAAGCAATTAGTAGTGTCTAAATTGTTACAGCAGATTAGATTAAAAGGACAAGGCAGTGAAGCATTCCAACATTTAGTTGCGATGAAAAGAGATAGAAAATATATTGATGCACCTAAGTCAGACAGAAGTTTAGCCAAAACAGCCGCCGCTACAGTTGGTGGTGCTTATGTGGGTAGCAAAATACTTCCTAAACTGTCTAAAGGAAAAATAGGAAGTAGAACAGGTGCAGGTATCGGTGCTATTGCCGGTTATTGGGCAAGTGGAAGACGCAAACAGGTATAAATATAGTTATGAAAATAGTAGATATAATCAGAGAAGACGACTCAGGTAGAGATCCTAGAGTAATGGCGGATTGGTTGCGTACTGCTGGAGCAACAGGCTCTGAAGCGGCAAAAGACCAAAATGTTATTTCTAAATCTATGGCCATATACTCTGCTAGAAAAGAATTAAGTCCAGATGAAGCATTCAGTATTGCAAAAAACCAAGTGTACGGCAAGAAAAATAACAATGCTAATCAACAAAAAACACCGTTTGCAAGTGCCTCACATGATTATAAGTCTGCAATGGATAAAAAATCACAATTACAAAGAGGATTTAATGAACCATCTCATAGTCATTTAAGAAAACAGAAGGTTGGTAATATAGACTTACCTGATTTTCGTAAAGATGATTTAGGTACTATAATGACCAAAGGCTCAACAACAGGTAAAGCAATAGGTAATAAAGTAGCAAATACCATGAAAGGTACTTACACTGCTAGAAATAAACCTACATTATCGTAATTAATTTACCGTTTTCTAAAAACCCGAAAATATTCAATTTTGTATAAATAATAGTAACCAAAGTACATTCAATATTAATTTAATAGGCGGTGGTTTAGAGACCACGAATGTACAATGACCAATTTAGGAGAATTAAAATGGCATTAACAAGAGTAAACGGTGCAGTTGAAGAAGGTCAATTACTTGTCGGTTCTTTAACACACTTAATCGTAGACGAAGTAGACGGTGCTGATGATATCAGCAACTTCGGTTTCACAAATGGCGCGGCTGATCCAGGTGAGCAAGTATTACAAGCAATCGCCTTACATGCAACTCCAGTAATCCTTAACTCTGCAAACGCAAGAGTTATGTATGTGGCAGTTGAAGGTCAACCAAACGTTACAGCAATTCAGGCTTCAGTTGTAAGTGTACTAGGTGCAAACGCAACAGTAACAAGCGGTGACTACCTCGTAGCATAAGTCTACTTTTTTAAAAAGTAACATTAAAAATCCTCAACTTAGTTGGGGATTTTTTTTGGCTGTCGTTCCTGCACCGAAAAATTACAAAGAGTGATAAATACTACAAAATACGGAGACACACATGACATTACAAAGAGCAGGTGCAATGGGATCAGTGGAAGTATTAACTGGAAACATTGAATTTTTTACACTTTACACTACTTTAGATATAAGAGTAACTGGAGATTTTAATGACAATAGTCAAAAAGATTTCGAAAGTGTAGTACAAGTGATAGGATTAAGGGCGATGCCAACAGTTATGAATAATCCTGTGTATTTAAATGGGGCAGGTGCAAATTTATTAGAAAATTATGGAGCACCTAGTATAACTGGAGCAGGTTATATTTTTAAATTTGCTACAGAACAGCCAGGATCGCACACTGTACAAACATTAGTAGATGAGTTAAATGGCGTAGTTTTGAACGCCGGAACTATCGATACAAAAAGTAGTATCAATATGGAATTTACTAAACAGGATTTATTATAAAATGAAAAAACCAGAAAACAAGCCAGAGCCAGTAGAGCAACAAGTTTATGCCAATAAGGATAATCTTGAAGCACATATTATTGCTGACATGTTAAGAATTGAAAGTATCACAACTGAGCTTAAAGAATTTAAAGAAGATACTAAAACTAGATTAAACAAATTAGAAAATTGGCTTGTTGCTATTGTGGGAACGAGTTTTACAACATTAGTTGCAGTTTTAGTAGGTTTAATTGTGAATATGTTTAATTAATATGAAATTAGAAGAGTTTACAGAAGCCGAAGAAAATCTACTTGAAGCCAAAATGGTATGGCGTAGAATGGGCAAGACTATTAAACGTGCTGTTCGCTGTACAAGTGGCAGGCGTAAAGGTAGAGTTGTGAGTAAAGCATCACAATGTTCCGCACCTATTGACCACAAGAAAAGAATGACACTTAGAAAAACAAAAGCCAGAATGGGCAAACGATTGAGTAGAAAAGCAAACAGAACAAAAAGACTTAATCCAGCAAGTAGAAGATTAAGAAGTTTAAACAGATCAACAAGTAGGCGTAGATAATGAAGTTTAAAGATGTTAGAACTATTGAATCTATACTAACAGAGTATGGAATGAAACCAGGTGCAAGTACACCAACATCACAGCAATCAACAGGAGCAAATGCTAAAGCAAATGCAACCAGTCCTACTTTAGATAAAAAACCAGAACCAAAAAAAGATTTAGGCAGTCCAACTACAACACCTGGGTTAGATATCAAAGATCCAGAACAAGAACAAGAACCAAAATTCACACCTATCAAAGCAAAAGATATTGAAGTCGATGCAGAATATCATGATGATAAAGGAAATGTGTTAGGTAAAGTTGTCAGCAAAGTTGGTGATAAACCAAATCCAGATAAAGTGGTTGTTCAAGATCCTAAAGGCGAATATCAATTAGTAGAACCAGATGAAGAAGTACAAATACTCAATGCTAGTAAATTATCTAAATTAAGCAAATCTACAGCATCATCATTTAACTTGAAAAAACAAGCAAAGAACAAAAAGAACAAGTTAAAGAAAATTAGAAAGAAAATGAAAAAACTTGTGCGTAAGTTTAAATTACGTGAACAAGGTGAAGAACAATTATTTGAAATAAATTTCAATCAAAAGTCAATTGCACAATCGGCTCTCAAAATGCCAATCAAATGTGGCTTTGAAGCAGAGACCAGTTGGGAAGGTGTATACGGCGATCGATACGATGATGACGGCGATTGGTTGTATGAATACAATTGGTATGACATAGAAGATTTCTTACGAGATCAAGAAGGCAGAAGTGCTGTAAGTGAAATTGAACAAGCATACGAAGAATGGATTCAAGAAAAAGCATATGACTATGAAAGTGATGAAGTTGCTGACATGGTTGCAGAACGAGAAGAAGATGAATACTATCTTAACGACTTCATAGAAAGTGAACTGAGCGAAGACGACATCGAAGAATACAAAGAACGTATATTGGATGACTTACCAGAAGAAGACCATGACGAATATGAAGATTGGGACTTTATGAATTGGGGTCGTCAGTATGTGGAAGAAGAATTATTAGATGACTACAAACAATGGCTTGAAGAGCAAATCCGAGATGAAGGCGAAGCAATGGATCAAGCAATCAGTGATGCTCAAGATGATTTTGATATGGACCGTTGGGCAGATTACGAATACGGCAGTTGGGCCAGTTGTTTATCAGAACATGATATCTATTTGAGTAATCCGGATTACTCAGAGGGTGGCGGACAACAAGAAGTTGCTGACTACCTAGAAAAATGGGCCGAAGATAACAGTACGTCTACTGACGTGAGAGCAGGAGATTATCACAGTAATGCTGGTTCAGACCAAAGTTTTTGGAGAGTGGAGGCAGACAGCAGTATTCAGACAGAAGGAACAGGCTCTGAAATCATTTCGCCAGTGTACAGCACACCCAGAAAAATGCTGGAAGAAATGAAAAGCCTGTTTGCTTGGTTAGAAAATCAAGATGTAGACACCAACAGTTCAACTGGCTTGCATGTGACCATGAGTTTGGACAGCGAAGATGCTGAAAAAATAAATCCAGTTAAACTTGCAGTATTGTTGGGTGACAAATATTTACGCAGCACATTTGGCAGAGAAAACAACAGTTATGCCAGAAGCCAATATAAAAATTTAGAAAAGTTAGGTCACAAATTAAAGTCTAACCCAGATGCTAAAACCATTGAACAAATTGAAAGCATATTAAGTGATGGTATCAGCAGAGATAAATTTAGCAGTATCAACTTCAAAAGTCAAAAAGATGGCAAAACAGGCAATCAACTCATAGAGTTTCGTATCGGCGGCGGCTCAGATTATCACAGAGATTATCCTAAAATTGTAAAGGCAGTTATTCGATATGCTACAACAATGCAAGCGGCTTATAGTAATAAATTATATAATGCAGATTATGCAAAAGCATTGTACAGATTGATTTCTAATGTAGGTAAAATCAGTGCAGATGCAGAAGAGCGAGTTAAAGACAGAATCAATCCAGATGTTGAAGCGCCAGCAGTTGATGTACTCAAAGATTATTTCAGCAAAGACAACTATGTTGAGCATTTGAGATATCTAGTTGCGGCATATAATCTTATTGCTGAATATCGTCGACTAACAGATAAGACAAACGAAGATGTTGAAACAGATGGACCAGATGCTGACAGAATGCAAGATTTATTGAAAAAAGCTCAAGGAAACTTTGCAGGTGCTATAGCACAAGCAGGGTATGATTACAGTCAAGGACATAATCGTGCAACGCCAAATGCAAAGACCATTGGCATATTGAGATCAGCACTCAAGGATTTTGAACTTGATTATAACAAGTTAAGTGAACTAATAAATGCTCATCAAAACCGCATAGACACAGGCAACCGTAGAGGTGATGCGACACCTAAACAGATATTGGGCAGAATTAAAAACGGTGTAGACAAACTGTTTAAAAAGTCAGTTGTACAAGAACCAGAATACCTAAGTGCCAATCAAGTAGAAAAAATTACACAAGGCATGTGGAATGCTATTCAGAGTGATGAAATAAAAGACAGTAAAGAAGCAATAAAGTTTGCAAACCTGTTAGCAAGTGCCAGCGATAGAAGTCCAGACAGTGCGGCGGCATGGGTAGATGAAGTAAGAAGTCAAAGTGCTAACAGAGAATACAAAGAGTTTCATGCTAAAGTTCAACGAGGCAGTTATGGTGACGGTGCTATGTTTAGTGCAGGTGAACCTGTAGACTCTAAAAAATTAAAAGCATTGACAGACTATCTCAAGAAATTCCCAGAATGGAATCATCCTGTTGCCAAAGGACATAACCCAAATATCACAGGTGATGACAGTTATCTAGACAATGCTATGAGCAAAATGATGATCAAAATGCGTAGTCGGTGGGAACACTTAGAAGACATTCGCCAAGACAATCCAGGCTTATATATTGACAGCATGAGAGAAATTTCCAAATTGGTTACTGATCTTGTTGATGCTGTCAAAACCAAAGATCATGAGATGGGAGACAAGCACAAAGATCTACTAGGCACCGAACATGCACATCACAGAGATGGCCCCCAATATTTTGGAATGGGCGAACGCACCGCAGAACAAATAATGGATATGGTTAAAGGCATTGAACAACCTAATGCTAGAATGGTGTGGGACGATCCTGTAGCACATCAATTGCGTGACAGTATGCAGAATTATATTCGTTCTGCTTATAGTAGATACTACGAAATGAAACAACGTGAAGGCGATGGCTTCTATCGTTTAGGGCCTGTTCCAGAAATCATCAAGCAGAGAACAGATGCTATCAAAGAATTTTTAACTGGCTTTGATAAGGTAGCACAAAAATTAGGCTTTGACAGTCAGAGTAGTGAGATTGCCAACAAGAAACAGTTAGATCAAAAACAAGCAGACTTCAAGAAAAAACATGGTCCAACTAATCTTGTCAAAGTAGATGGTTATGATTTTGGCGGTGATATTTTTATTCAGAAAAGAGTAGCAGATAATTTAAGTGATGGTTATACCGATAGAGATCTTGCTAGATTACTTACATTTAATAATAAACATGTAAGTGAGGCTAGTACTATGTTGAGAATACCAAGTGCTCATTATTTTACTGCTCTTGATGCCCAAAAAGTTTTAGAAAATAATAGATATAACGGAACATGGCGAGAATCGATTGCAAAAGAAATACTTGAAAAATTCCGCGACATTTACAAAATTGGTTTTCAGGATTTGGATAACAATTATGTAAACATCAACGAATATAGAATCAAAGAAAAGTTAAAAGCACGAGGCGTAGAATTTACCAAAGACTTAGGTGACGGTAGAATAGGCATGGGCGACTATGGTCCACTGTTAGACAAAAAAGCACTTGAAGGTCCGCACGGTGAGCCGTTCTCACCAAGTGCCGCAACATCTTGGAAAGTGAATAACCCAGAACTTGCTAAAAAAGTAGACGCCGACGAAAAGAAAAGACTCAACAGCATAGATATTCAAATACCAAAAGCGGCTGATGTAGAAGGCTACACAAAAGAGCATTCAGCAAAAATAGGTGCTGAAACAAATTGGGGTAACTTAGCAGACTATCTTAAAATAGAACGTGGTGTAAATGATCAAGGAGCAAATCTTCTCAAGAAAGTTTATAACCAATATGACAATGACCACAATTGGCGTCCAGAACCAGATCCAAATGCTGTTGGAATACAAAGATATGTTGCCGCTGTAAAAGCCGCTAAACAATACATAGAAACGAATTATATTGTGAGCGGCGGAAACTACTTTAGAAAGAATCCAGATGGCAGTGTAGGCGATGATGTTAGTGCAGTACATGGTGAAAAAACACCACCACATCTACAAGGACTTAATGACTTTGGCAAAGCCAGAGTAAAATTCAGAGAATTTGATTACATGATGCAGAACGGCATAAATCAATATGTCAAGAACAACGACGAAAAGGCAAACTTAGTTGCATTCCTAAATGATGACAGTCAGTCTGATATAGCAACAAAGCAGGCTATGCTAAAACTTATGATAGACAATGTTGATCAGCAAAGAAGAGAACCAATGGGGGTAAGTCACGCATTTGTGAGAGTAACAAGCCAGAGAGAAAATATGAATACATTTGACAAATTTGATAGTTTACCATTAGCAGAGCAACTATATTTAATTGCTAAAGTGGACAAAAAGAAAATCGACGAAGCATGGAGTAAAAAGTATAAGGACAGTATCAACTGTTCTAATCCAAAAGGCTTTAGTCAAAAGGCTCATTGCGATGGCAAAAAGAAAAAAATGTCTGAACGTCCACTTACAAAAGGTGAAGAACGTGATAAAGAAAAATACGTTAAAGGCATGAAGAAAAACAAAGGAGACTTTGAAAAACGTTACGGTGCAGATGCCAAAGCAGTAATGTATGCAACAGCAACTAAGATGGCTAAAGAAAGTGTTACAGAAGATGCCACCCCAAATAATGACAAAGTTGTTACACTCAATAAAGTGTTAGCAGATCATTTTCCTGTAAGCGATCTTAAAAAACAAATGTTAGCATATCAAGCATTACCAATACCAGAAATGCTTAACGATTTTAAACGTTTAAGAGCAGATGCCGGAGATGATGCCTGTGCAAGAGGAATAGTTAGGGCGTATATAAATGTATTACCAGAAGAAGTACAACAAAAAATAAATTTAAATGAATGGAGCAAACAGCATATTTCAAATCTTTTAACAGAAGCAAAAGGCATAATGGGTC